>OHJY01000065.1_pt1 | contig 39785 bp, 40 predicted proteins | sample 1568681 | NCBI WGS metagenome assembly OHJY01 (sample SAMEA3879540, study PRJEB24766) | human gut metagenome | biome: human-associated habitat; feature: feces | place: USA | collected 1985/1987
CACGTATTGCCGGTATTGACCTGCCCAAGGATAAGCGAATCGAAATCGGTTTGACTTATATCTATGGTATTGGCAGAAAGAGTGCTCAGGAGATCCTGGCACAGACAGGCGTGAACCCCGACACCCGCGTGAAGGATCTGACCGATGCAGACGAAGCCAAGCTTCGTGAGGCCATCGACCACAGCTACATTGTGGAAGGCGACCTGCGCCGTCAGACTGCACTCGACATCAAGCGTCTGAGCGAGATCGGCTGCTATCGCGGCACCCGTCATCGCCGCGGCCTGCCCGTTCGCGGTCAGCGCAGCAAGACCAACGCTCGTACCCGCAAGGGCCCCAAGAAGACCATTGCGAACAAGAAGAAGTAAGGAGGGAGAATAGAATATGGCAGCAAATAATGCTAAAACCGGTAAGAAGGTTATCCGCCGTCGCCGCGAAAAGAAGAACGTCGAACGTGGTCAGGTTCATATTCGTTCCTCCTTTAACAACACCATGGTCACGGTGACCGATGCACAGGGCAACGCCCTTTCCTGGGCTTCCTCTGGCGGTCTCGGCTTCCGCGGCAGCAAGAAGTCCACTCCGTTCGCTGCACAGAGCGCCGCTGAGACGGCTGCCACCGCTGCGATGGAGCATGGCCTCAAGACGGTCGAGGTCTTTGTTAAGGGCCCCGGCCAGGGTCGTGAAGCTGCGATCCGCGCCCTGCAGGCTGTCGGCCTGGAGGTCACGATGATCAAGGACGTCACGCCCATCCCGCACAACGGCTGCCGTCCCCCGAAGCGCCGTCGCGTCTAATCGAAAGAGGAGGTAAAAAGCACTATGGCAAAGAATATGCAGCCGATCGCCAAGCGCTGCAAGGCTTTGGGCATTTCTCCTGCTGTGATGGGCTATGCGAAGAAGACCACTAATCGCAACCCCGGCAGCCAGATGAGAAAGAAGAAGAGCGAATACAGCCTTCAGCTTGCTGAAAAGCAGAAGGTCAAGTTCATCTATGGTATCCTCGAAAAGCAGTTCCGCGGCTACTATGAGTCCGCCGCTGCCGCCCCCGGCAAGACCGGTGACAACCTGCTCATCACGGTCGAGCGCCGTCTGGATAACGTTGTTTACCGTATGGGCTTTGCGATGACCCGCCGTCAGGCGCGTCAGCTCGTCAGCCATGCTCACTTCACCGTCAACGGCAAGAAGGTCAACATTCCTTCCTACCTCGTCAAGGCCGGCGACGTGATCGAAGTCGCGGAGAGCAGCCGCTCCTCCGAGGTCTTCAAGCGTCTGATGGGTCAGGACGCTCCCGTGTTCCTGGTCCCCACCTGGATGGAGCGCGATAAGAACAGCCTCAAGGGCACCGTGGTTCGTCTTCCCGTCCGTGAAGAAATTGATGTTCCCGTTGAGGAGCACCTCATCGTTGAGTTGTACTCCAAGTAATCGGCGGCGAGCCCTCAACAGACACACGCAGAATTTTGGTGTGGACTTTGAGACCACAGAATGGAAATGGAGGGTAACTGCATGATTGAAATCGAAAAGCCCAAGATCGAGTGCGCGGAGGACCCCGCGAACGGCACCTACGGCAAATTTACCGTGGAGCCCCTTGAGCGCGGGTACGGCATCACGCTCGGCAATGCGCTTCGCCGCATTATGCTCTCGTCCCTGCCCGGCACCGCGGCGACCTCTATCAAGATCGCCGGCGTGCAGCACGAGTTTACCACCATCCCCGGTGTGAAGGAGGATGTGACGGAGATCGTGCTCAACGTCAAGAGCCTCATCACCCGCCTGCACAATGCCGACGGCATCAAGACCGTCTACATTGAGGCAGTGGGTCCGTGCGAGGTCACGGCTGGTGACATCAAGTGCGACAGCGAGGTCGAGGTGCTCAACCCCGAGCTGCACATCGCAACGCTTGATGCCGGTGCGACGCTCAACATGGAGCTGACGCTTTCCCACGGCCGCGGCTATGTGTCCGCCGACCGCAACAAGACGGCCCAGACGGCCATCGGCGTCATTCCCGTTGACTCGATCTACACGCCCGTGTACAAGGTCAACTACACCGTGGAAAACACCCGCGTGGGCAACATGACCGACTTCGACAAGCTGACGCTCGAGGTCTGGACTGATGGCACCATCAGTCCACGCGACGCCGTTTCTCTCGGCGCCAAGATCCTCTGCGACCACTTCTCGCTCTTCACCGACCTTTCCGACGCGATGGGCAGCAAGTCCACCGTGGTGGAAAAGGCTGAGGCGCAGCGCGACAAGGTGCTCGAGCTGACGATCGAAGAGCTCGATCTCAGCGTGCGCAGCTTCAACTGCCTCAAGCGTGCCAATATCAACACGGTCGAGGATCTGATCTCCAAGACTGAGGACGATATGATGAAGGTGAGAAACCTCGGCCGCAAGAGTCTTGAAGAGGTCATCAACAAGCTGGCGATGATGGGCCTGTCCCTGGCCAGCGAAGACAACAACTAATGACCGGCACCTACGCCCACGCGTAGAACGACGGCCGACAACTTATCCTTACAAGGAGGAAACCAATATGCCCGGAACTCGTAAGCTCGGTAAGACTACCGATCAGCGTATGGCGATGCTCCGTCAGCAGGTCACCGATTTCCTGGATAACGGCAAGATGGAGACCACGGTCACCCGCGCCAAGGAAATCAAGCCCATGGCTGAGAAGATGATCACCCTCGGCAAGAAGGGCGATCTGGCAGCTTACCGCCAGGCGATGAGCTTCATCACCCGCGAGGATGTCTGCAAGAAGCTGTTCAAGGAGATCGCTCCCGGCTATGCTGAGCGCAACGGCGGTTATACCCGCATCGTTCGCACCGGCGTTCGCCGCGGCGACGCTGCCGAGACCGCTATGATCGAGCTGGTCTAATCGACCGACTGGATCGGCAGGCTCTGCTTGCAGGTCACGAACCGTAAGTAAAAAGCCCTTTTGTATGGCAGATCGCGAAGCCATACAAAAGGGCTTTTTATCATCTTTGAAACGCCAACCGAGGCGATCGAAGAGATGTGCGGGAGAGCCTTGGCAACGATAGAAAAAAGGGTGTGGAAAGCAATGCTTTCCACACCCTTTTTCGTTGGATTTGTTTGCTCTTACAGCATGTTGAGCACGAGCGTCAGGACGATGAACGCAGCACCGACCCACTTGGTGGCGCGCGCAAGACGGGCATCAGTGCTCTTGGCCTTGTTCTTGGCCATGAAAGAATCGGCCACGCCGCCGATCGCACCGCTTAAACCGGCGGACTTGCCGCTCTGGAAGAGAACGATGCCGATGACAATGAGACCGCAGAGAAGCTGAAGAATCGTAACGAGTAAAGTCATGATGAAAACCTCCAAGTTGTTGAACGTGAGATCACGCTATATTCACAGGTATTCATAGTACCATAGAAAGACGCGAAAAGCAAGCCTATTTTTCAATTTCACCCGTTTTCTGCGCTCACAGCATGGCGACCCTGGGATGCGGCAGGCTGATGGACGGGGACGAGGGATGCTGCGGCGGTTCTTTCGGCGCGCTTGGCTGCTGTGTGTGCAGCGCACGCTGCGCCGCGGTGAGCATCAGCTTGATGCGGTTGAGCTGGTTGACCTCGCTCGCGCCGGGGTCATAGTCCACGGCGACGATGTTCGCGCCAGGATAGGCCGCGCGCAGCGCCTTGATGACGCCCTTGCCGACGACATGATTCGGCAAGCACGCAAAGGGCTGAATGCAGACGATGTTCGGCGTGCCGGAGGTGATGAGCTCTGCCATTTCTCCTGCGAGGAACCAACCCTCACCGTACTGATTGCCGATCGAGAGGAAGGGCTTGGCAAGCTCGGCGACATGACCGATGGCCATGGGCGGGGTAAAGCGCTTGCTGGCTTTGAGCGCCTCAATGGCAGGCCGGCGCATGCGCTGAAGTGCCGGAATGCCGAGCTTGGCGCTGGCCGAAGCAGTCCACCCCTTTCCAAGGTGGGTGTGCTTGAAGTCCTGCTCATAGATGGTGGCGGCAAAGAAATCGAGAAGATCGGGAACGACCGCCTCTGCGCCCTCGCGCTCCAAAAGGTCGACAACGTGGTTGTTGGCAAGGGGCATGTATTTGACGAGGATCTCGCCGACAACGCCGACGCGCGGCTTTCTCAGCGTCTCGTCGATGGGGAAGGCGTCAAAATCTTCCACGATGCCGCGGCAGAGCTGCGCGTAGCTGTACTTCGGGTGCGCGCTCGTGAGGGACTCGATGCAGATGTCGCGCCACTTGTGGTGCAGCGCATTTGCGCTGCCCTTTTCAAGCTCATAGGGGCGCACGCGGTACAAACAGCGCATCAGCACATCGCCGAGCACGATGCCGCGTGCCGCCGTGAGCAGCAGCGCGGGGGAGATGCGGAAGCCCTCGTTCGTTTCCATGCCGTTGGCGTTGAGCGAGATGACGGGGATATGCTCGAGACCTGCCTTCTTGAGTGCGCGGCGGATGAAGGCGATGTAGTTGCTCGCGCGGCAGCAGCCGCCGGTCTGCGACATGATGAGAGCGAGATGGTCGGTGTCGTAGCGGCCGGAGGTCACAGCCTCCATCAGCTGACCGACCGCTGTGATCGAGGGGAAGCAGGCGTCGTTGTTGACGTATTTGAGGCCGACGTCGATGGCGTTGCGGTTGTCGTTTTGCAGCACTTCAAAATTGTAGCCGTAGTGACGGAAGATGGGCTCCAGAAGATCGAAATGAATGGGGCTCATCTGGGGGGCGAGAATGGTATAGCGCTCGCGCTGCATCTCCTTGGTGTAGTACACGCGCTCATAGGGCTTGACGTGCGCAGTCGAATGAATGCCGCGTTCGCGCCGCATGGCGACGGCGGCAAGCAGCGAACGAATGCGGATGCGCACCGCACCGAGGTTGTTGACCTCGTCGATCTTGAGGCAGGTGTAGAGCTTGCCGCCCTGCTCTAAAAGCTCGCAGACCTCGTCGGTCGTCACAGCGTCGAGTCCGCAGCCGAAGGAGTTGAGCTGAATGAGCTCAAGATCGTCGCGCCCGCAGACGAATTCCGCCGCCGTGTAGAGCCGCGAGTGGTAGACCCACTGGTCGTTCACGCGCACGGGGCGCTTGGGGGTAAAATCGATGGGCAGGCAGTCCTCCGTCAGCACCGTGAGGCCGTAGGCCGCAATGAGCTCGGGAATGCCGTGGTTGATCTCAGGGTCAACGTGGTAGGGGCGGCCCGCAAGAACGATGCCGCTGCCGCTGTTTTTCTCCATGTCGGCGAGCGCCTTCGCGCCCGCGGCGCGGACGTCGGCCTTTGCCTTTTGCTGCTCTTCCCACGCAAGGTGCGCGGCGCGGCGCGTTTCCCGCTCGGGAATGTTCCACGTTTCCTTGCAGAACTGCGCGAGACGGTCGGCTGCGACCTTCTCATTCGTAAAGGCAAGGAAGGGGTGGAGGTAGCGCACGGAGCCGTCGGTCACGGCTTCGACGTTATTCTTGATGTTCTCGGGATAGGAGACAACGATGGGGCAGTTGTAGTGGTTCTGCGCACCGGGAACCTCCTGATGCTCATAGAACACGCAGGGGTGGAAGATGGTCTTTACGCCCCGGTCGATGAGCCACTGGGCGTGGCCGTGCGCGAGCTTAGCGGGATAGCACTCCGACTCCGACGGGATGCTCTCCATGCCCAGCTCATAAACTGCGCGCGTGGAGAACGGGGAGAGAATGACGCGGAAGCCCAGATTGCGGAAGAACGTCGCCCAGTAGGGATAGTTTTCATACATGTTCAGCACGCGCGGAATGCCAATCTCTCCGCGCGGCGCGTTTTCCTTCTCGAGCGGGGGATAGGCAAACATGCGCTCGCGCTTGTAGGCAAAGAGATTTTCACCGCTCTTGGCGGCGCTTTCGCCACGCAGCGCCTTTTCGCAGCGGTTGCCGCTCACATGACGCCGCCCGCCGGGGAAGATGCTGACCGTGAGCATGCAGTGGTTCTGGCAGCCCTGGCAGCGCGCAGCAGAGGTCTTGTAGGTGAGCTGCTCGATCTCTTCGAGCGGCAGCATCGTGGTTTTCTGACCGTGGTAGCGGTCGCGCGCGAGCAGCGCCGCGCCGAATGCGCCCATGATGCCCGCAATGTCGGGGCAGGTCACCTGCGCGCCGGAGATGCGCTCAAACGCGCGCAGCACGGCCTCATTGAAGAACGTGCCGCCCTGCACGACGACGTGCGAACCGAGTTCACTCGCGTCGGAGAGCTTGATGACCTTGTAGAGCGCGTTTTTGATGACGGAGTAGGCGAGACCGGCAGAGATGTCGGATACGCTTGCACCCTCCTTCTGCGCCTGCTTGACGTTGGAGTTCATAAATACGGTGCAGCGCGTGCCGAGATCCACAGGAGCCTTGGCAAAGAGCGCCTCGTGCGCGAACTCCTGCGCCGTCATGCCGAGGGAGTTGGCAAAGTTTTCAAGGAACGAGCCGCAGCCGGACGAGCAGGCCTCGTTTAAGAGCACCGTGTCCACCGCGCCGTCCTTGAGCTTGATGCACTTCATGTCCTGCCCGCCGATGTCGAGCACGCAGTCGACCTTTGGATCGAAAAACGACGCGGCGGTGCAGTGGGCGATGGTCTCTACTTCGCCCTCATCGAGCGAGAAGGCGGACTTGAGCAGCGTTTCTCCGTAGCCAGTGGAGCAGGAGCGCGCGATGCGCGCGCCCACGGGCATCGCCTCGCGCAGCGTATGTACCGCCTGCATGGCAGTCTTGATGGGATTGCCCTGATTGTTCGCGTAGAACGAATAGAGCAGCTCGCCCTGCGTGCCGACGAGCGCGAGCTTCGTCGTGGTCGAGCCAGCGTCGAAGCCGAGGAAGCAGTCGCCCTCGTAGGCGGCGAGGTCGCCGCGCGGCACAACTGCCGTGTGGTGGCGCGCGCGGAAGGCTTCCAAATCAGCTTCATCTGCAAAGAGCGCCGGCAGGCGCTTTAGTTCAAAGTCCATCTGCACGCCGCTGTCAAGCCGCCTGATGAGCATGCTGAGCGGCTGCGCCTCGGCGGGCGTTTCGTCGATGGCCGCGCCCGTGGCAGCGAAGAGATGGGAATTTTTGGGGTCAATGGTCGTTTCGTCCGTCAGCTTCAGCGTGCGGATGAACGCGGCCTTGAGCTGGGGAAGGAAGTGCAGCGGCCCGCCCAAGAATGCAACGTGACCGCGGATCGGCTTGCCGCAGGCAAGACCCGAGATCGTCTGGTTGACGACCGCCTGAAAGATCGAGGCGGCGAGGTCGGCTTTCGTCGCGCCCTCGTTGATGAGGGGCTGAATGTCCGTCTTGGCGAATACGCCGCAGCGCGCGGCGATGGGATAGATCTGCTGATAGTGCGCGGCCTCGCGGTCAAGCCCCGAGGCGTCGGTCTGCAAAAGAGCAGCCATCTGGTCGATGAACGAGCCGGTGCCGCCGGCGCAGACGCCGTTCATGCGCTCTTCCAGCCCGCCTTTGAAGTAAATGATCTTGGCGTCCTCGCCGCCGAGCTCAATGGCAACGTCTACCTGCGGCGCGGCGCGCTCCAGCGCCTGCGCTACGGCCACGACCTCCTGCACGAAGGGCACGCCGAGCGCCTTGGCGAGGTTGATCGCACCGGAACCCGTGGCGCGCAGAGAGAGCGCGCATTCACCGAGTACCTTGTGCGCCTGCTTGAGCAGGTCGGACAGCGCGCGCTGCGTGTGGGAAAGATGGCGCTGATACTGCCCGAAGATCATGTTTTCGTTTTCGTCCAGAACAACGAGCTTCACCGTGGTGGAGCCTACGTCGATGCCAGCCTGATATGTTTTCATTGGGAACCCCTCTTTTCATGTCGATGCGATGGGGCGGTGAAAGAGTCCCGCCGATTTGCAAGTTATCATTTTAATTATAGGCCGCGAATGTGCAAGAGGTAAAGTTCAGTGTTTGTTAAGAAAATGAACAAGTGTTTACAATTGGGATTGACATACCTCGATATTCTATGTATACTACAAGCATAGAGGTTCTATGTATTGAAGGAGGTGCGAGATGAAGAAAAAGAGCATTGACCACACGCAGCTTCTGCTGCTCAAGCTGCTCGCGGGCGAGGATATGTACGGCTATCAGATCATTTTGGAGCTGGCGCGCCGCTCCAGCAATGTGTTCGAAATGAAGGAGGGGACGCTCTATCCCGTGCTGCACGGCATGGAGCGAGAGGGCTATGTGGAGGCCTATGAAAAGACTGCGCCTACAGGCCGCGTGCGCAAATACTATCACCTCACGCGCGCCGGGCGCGCAGCGCTCACGGAAGAGGAAGCATCTTGGCGGGAGTATTCCGGGGCGGTGAACGCCGTGCTGCACTTTGCGTAAAAGGGTGAGGCTATGGATAGAAACGAGTATTGTGACCGCGTGCTTGCGCAGGTCGGACGGCTGACGAGCGGCGAGGCACGCGATCTGCGTGCTGAGCTTTCCGGACATATCGAGGATCATGCCGAGGCGCTGACGGCGCTCGGTTACGGGGAAGACGAGGCCGGCGAACGCGCGGTGATGCTGATGGGAGATCCCGAGGAGACAGGGCGGGCGCTGCGCCGCTGCTATCGCGGGTGGTGGCTGGTGCTCGCACGCTATCTGATGGTCACGGTAACGGCGGTGCTGTGCGTGCTGATCGCAAATGAGATGGTCAAGTCGCCGCGCTTTTCCGACAGCGACCGCTACCGGGCACGCGAGCAGAGATTTCACTGGATCGAGCTGTGGGGCAGCGAGACACTGAATGTGCAAATTCCCATCGGAAACGATATTGTGTGCGTGGACAGGGTCTCTACGGGCATAGCGTATGATCAGATCCGGGGCGCGCAGCTTGCCGTGGTGCAGATGAGAGGCTACGACCGCATTCCGGGTGGTGTCGTTTACAAGCGGCTGCTGCAGGAGCTGCGGCTGGAGAATCAGCGCGGCGAGGTGTTTTTTGAAGGCAGTGAGTATGGGTATTCGAGCTGTGGCGGCTGTAGCGGCACGCTCTGGGTGCATACTGCGGAGCATTACGTACCCATTGCGCCGGACGATACTTATATAACGCTCATCTATGACCGTCTTGGCGAGCGCATTGAGGTGGAGATCCCACTGCCGGAGAGGGTGGTGCAGACATGAAAAAAATCAAACGGAAGCCCTCTCGTCTGCACCGCGCGGTGCGCGCCGCTGCGGTGATGCTCTGTGCGGCAGTACTGTACCTCTTCCTTGCAGACGCCAAGCTTACGCCGATGATGGCGGTACACATGCTGGAAGAGTTCCACGGCATCTATGAGGAAACGCACGTTGTGGCGTCCTGCGGCACGCAGGCGGGGCGGCGGTATTACCTGATGGCGGGAGAGAATGCACTTTTGTGCGCGGAAGTCGATCGCCATGGCCTCCTCTGGCAGGATACAAACGGCATCGTGCTCGACTGTTCGGACGGGGATCCCTTTCAAGCTGGCGGGTGCAGCCGGTGGCCGCACGGCGGACAGGGTACGCTGGAATTGTTCGGGCGCATCGACGACAGCAGCGTTGCACGCGTGGAGATCTGTCAGATGCGCCGGGACAAGTGGGACGGGGAGATGCAGGATTATGTTTATCAGACGCGATGCGTCTACCCCGTGGACGAGCTGATCGAAGATGGCGGGCGGCGGTATTTCCTCGGCACCTATCGGTTGGACGAAAAGCCGCGCAGCGACGGGGAGTATGACCGCTTTGTGCTCTCGGCCTACGACGCCGCGGGCGAACGCACGGCAGAATATGAGATCACGAATTTCAGCTATTGGACGTAAAGAGAAAAATGCTCAAAAAAGGACGTTTTCTATTGGGAAACGTCCTTTTTTGCCCTTTACAGTGATTTTACAAAAGCAGACTTTTTGATTTTACAACCCGCTTTTATGATGGCAACTGTAGCAAGGAAAAAGACCCATGAAAAAACGAAAGGAAGTATTTTAAATGAAAAAGTTTTTTACTCTTGCACTGACTGCCGTCATGGCGCTGAGTATGCTGACCGCCTGCGGCAGCAAGGACAATGCCTCTGATGACAACAAGGGCGAGGAAGGCGGCACCACCGCGGCACTCTCCGGCACCGTTTCGACCGACGGCTCCACCTCGATGGAAAAAGTCATCAACTCCCTCGGTGAGTCCTTCATGGCCGCCAACAAGGACGTGAAGTTCACCTACAACCCCACCGGCTCGGGCAGCGGCATTCAGGCCGTTACCGAGGGACGCTGCGACATCGGCCTTTCGAGCCGTGCGCTCAAGGACGATGAAAAGGCCTCCGGCCTTGTGGAGACCGTGCTTGCCTACGACGGCATCGCCATTGTCGTGAGTCCCGAGAACCCCGTTTCCGACCTTGACGTGGATACCATCGCCAAGATCTACACTGGCGAGATCACCAACTGGAAGGACGTCGGCGGCGATGACGCCGAGATCGTACTTATTGGCCGCGAGGCAGGCTCCGGTACGCGCGACGGCTTTGAGTCCATCACCGGCACCAAGGACGCCTGTGCTTACCGTCAGGAGCTGACTTCCACGGGCGATGTCATCAACACCGTGTCCCAGAACCCCAATGCCATCGGCTATGCCTCCCTCTCCGCAGTGGGTGAGAGCGTCAAGGCGCTGACCGTCGGCGGCGTGAAGGCAACCGAGGCAACGGTCAAGGACGGCAGCTATGTTGTGCAGCGTCCCTTCGTCCTTGTGACGAAGGAAGGCACCGAGCTTTCCCCCGCGGCACAGGCCTTCTTCGATTACGCGATCTCCCCTGAGGTTGCCGATATCATTGCCAATGCCGGTGCAGTCGCAGCAAACTAACAGAGAAGCATCTGAAGGGAGGCGGTAAAAACCGCCTCCCTGACCGGGTAAAGAGGAAACGACTTATGGCACAGAAGAAAAAAATATGGGAAGCCGTCATTCACGGTATGTTTCTCGTTCTCGGCCTCATCACGGTGGGCTGCGTGCTGCTCATCACGGTCTATCTCGTGATTTCCGGCATTCCTGCCATCCGGAAGATCGGCCTTGGCGCGTTTCTGACGGGGAAGGTGTGGGAGTCCACGGCGGCACAGCCGTATTACGGGATCCTGCCCTTCATTCTCACGAGCGTATACGGCACGGCGGGCGCGATCGTCCTCGGCGTGCCCATCGGCTTTCTGACGGCGGTATACCTTTCCAAGGTCGCGCCCAAGGGCGTGAAGCGTGCGCTCAACAGCGCGGTGAGCCTGCTTGCGGGGATCCCGTCGGTGGTTTACGGTCTAGTCGGCATGCTGGTGCTGGTGCCCGCCATTCGCAAGACCTTTCATCTGCCAGATGGCGCGAGCCTGCTTGCGGCGATCCTCGTGCTGGCGGTGATGATCCTGCCGTCGATCATCAAGGTGAGCGTCACCGCGCTCGACGCGGTGCCGAAGGAGTACGAGGACGCCTCGCTCGCACTGGGCGCAACGCCGATCGAGACCTATTTTCGCGTCTCCGTTCCGGCGGCGAAAAGCGGTATCGCCGCAGCGGTCGTGCTCGGCGTCGGCCGCGCCATCGGCGAAGCGATGGCGGTGATGATGGTCTCGGGCAACGCGCCGAACATGCCCTCGCTTTTTGAAAGCGTCCGATTTCTCACCACGGCCGTTGCAAGCGAGATGTCCTATTCCTCCGGCTTGCAGCGTCAGGCGCTCTTTTCCATCGCGCTTGTGCTGTATCTTTTCATCATGCTCATCAATGCGGCGTTGAATTTCTTTTTAAAGCGCAACAAGGAGGGAGACTGAATGCTCAAAGCCCGTGCTTCGGCCCGCCGCAGGGCCTATATTATCCTGATGCATGCGCTCATGGGAGCCGCGGCAGTATTGACTTGTGCGCTCGTTCTGTTTATGATTGGATATATATTGGGCAATGGTATTCCAAACATCACATGGGAGATGCTCTCCACCGCGCCAAGCTATCTTGCCAACCGCGTCGGCATCCTGCCGGACATTCTGAGCACGCTTTATATCGTCATTGCAACGCTTTTGATCGTGCTGCCGCTCGGCGTGGGCGCGGCGATCTATTTGAACGAATACGCCGCGAATAAAAAGCTTGTCTCCGCCATCGAATATGCGTCGGAAACGCTTTCGGGTATCCCCTCGATCATCTACGGCCTGGTCGGTATGCTGATCTTCTGCAAAAACGGCACGTCGCTTCTTGCCGGTGCGCTGACGCTTACGATCATGAACCTGCCGACCATCATGCGCACCACGCAGGAGAGCCTCAAAACCGTGCCGCAGAGCTACCGCGAGGGAGCCTTCGGCCTTGGAGCGGGCAAATGGCGCACCATTCGCACGGTGGTGCTGCCAAGCTGCGTGGACGGCGTTGTGACCGGCTGTATTCTGTCGGTCGGCCGCATTCTCGGCGAATCGGCGGCGCTGCTCTTTACGGCGGGCTCTGCGCACATGCTTTATGGCTTCTGGGAGGGGCTGCACAACGCGGGTGCGACGCTCACCGTGGCACTTTATTTTTACGCCAAGGAGTCGAGCGATACGGGACTGGTGTTCGCCATCGCAGCCATCTTGATGCTGCTGACCATGCTCATTAATCTGGCCGCGGCACTCGTCGGCAGCTATTTCAGGAGGAAACAACAATGATTCGACCCGTCAACGGAAGCGGTATGAAGCGCATGGCGCTGTTAAACGATCTGTCATGCTTCGGCAAGTGCTCGCTGAGCGTTGCCATGCCCATTCTCTCTGCCTGCGGGGTGGAGACCGTTCCGCTGCCGACGGTGATTTTATCCACACATACGGCAAGCGGCTTCGGCGATTACGTCATGCGGGACATGACGGACGAGATGAAGGCCTTTGCCACGCACTGGAAGAAACTCAACGTCAAATTCGACGGCATCTGCACCGGCTTTTTCGCCTCGGCGGAGCAGATTCGATTTGCGGAAAGCTTTCTGCGCGATTTTGGCGGCGAGGACACCTTGATCGTTGTCGACCCGGTGCTGGGCGACAACGGCGCGCTCTACGGCTGCTTTTCGGAGGAATACGTGCAGGCGATGCGCACGCTCTGCAAGGCGGCCCGGCTCATCACGCCCAACCACACGGAGGCGGCGCTCCTTGCAGGCTGCTCGATGGACACGGACGTGAATGAACTGCTTGAAAAGCTCCCCGTGGAGAATGTTATCATCACCGGTGTTCGCCGCGGCGAGGAGATCGGCTACTGTGCGCGTCTGGACGGGGAATATACGGAAATTTTCAGACCCTGCATTCCGCAGACGCTGCACAGCACGGGCGATGTGTTCGCCTCTGCCCTCTGCGGCGCACTGATGAATGGCAAAACGATGCCGTGCGCACTCGAAGATGCAGCAAAATTCTGCGACGACTGCGTGCAGAAAACAGTAAAACGCGGCGAGGCACATTGGTACAGTCTCGCCTTTGAAGACGTATTGAAAGAGGAAAGAGAACGATGAACAGTATCCTTTCTGTGCAGGATCTGTGCCTGTGGTACGGGAGCCATCAGGCACTCAAGGATATCAATATCGAAATTCCCAAAAAGAGCATCACGGCGCTCATCGGCCCGAGCGGCTGCGGCAAATCGACGTTTCTCAAAACGCTTGACCGCATGAACGACCTGATCCCCGATGTGAAGATCACGGGAAGCATCAAATATAAGGGTGAGGATATTTTTGAACCGTCCGTCGATGTGAGCGAGCTGCGCCGTCAGGTGGGAATGGTCTTTCAAAAGCCCAACCCCTTCCCCATGAGTATTTACGACAACATCGCCTACGGCCCGCGCACGCACGGCGTGAAGAGCAGAGCCAAGCTCGATGAGATCGTGGAGCAGTCGCTGCGCGGGGCGGCCATCTGGGACGAGGTCAAAGACCGCCTTAAAAAGAATGCGCTGGGTCTTTCCGGCGGCCAACAGCAGAGGCTGTGCATCGCCCGCGCGCTTGCGGTCGAGCCGGAGGTGCTGCTGATGGACGAGCCGACGAGCGCGCTCGATCCCATTTCGACTTCGAAGATCGAGGAACTCGCCATGGAGCTCAAGGATCGTTATACCATCGTCATCGTTACACACAATATGCAGCAGGCGGTGCGTATTTCCGATCACACGGCGTTTTTCCTGCTCGGCGAGCTTGTGGAGTACGGCGAGACGGAAAAGCTATTCTCCCAGCCGCAGGACAAGCGGACGGAAGACTACATCACGGGGAGGTTTGGCTGATGAGAAGCCGGTTTGATGAACAGCTTGCGCTGCTCAACCGCGAGCTGATTGAAATGGGCGCGCTGTGCGAGGAGGTCATCGCGCTTTCGGCGCAATCACTCACTGAAGGGAGCACGGAACTGGCTGCGCGCGTTGCGCCGCTCGATGAGGAGATCGACCGCAAGGAGCGCGAGATCGAATCGCTGTGCTTAAAGCTCCTTTTGCAGCAGCAGCCTGTTGCAAAGGATCTTCGCCAGATCTCGGCGGCGCTCAAAATGATCACGGATATGGAGCGCATCGGCGATCAGGCTGAGGATATCGCAGAGATTGTCACCTTCCTCGGTGGGCGCGGTGCGGAAAACAGCGCGCTGCTGCGGGAAATGGCGCGCTCCACCATTAAAATGGTAACGGAAAGCGTGGACGCCTATGTCCGGCAGAATACGGCGCTTGCCGAGCAGGTCATTGCCGAAGATGATGCGGTGGACGATTATTTTACCCGCGTGAAGAAGGGACTCATCGAGCGCATTGCGCAGGATCCCACCGACGGTGAATTTGCGCTCGACCTTTTGATGATCGCCAAGTACTTTGAGCGCATTGGCGACCATGCGGTGAACATTGCCGAGTGGGTCATTTTCTCTGTGACGGGAGAGCATAAGGAGGGGTGAACGATGATCTGGTGCGTGGAAGATGACGCCAGCATTCGCGATATTGAGGTATATGCCCTGCAATCGACCGGCTTTGAAGCAAGAGGCTTTGAAGACGGCACGTCGTTCTGGGAGGCGCTGCGCACGGAAAGACCGGAACTGGTCGTGCTGGACGTGATGCTTCCCGGCATCGACGGAATGGAACTGCTGCGCCGCATGCGCGCGGACAGTGGGCTTTCCGATATCCCGGTCGTCATGGCGACGGCCAAGGGCGCAGAGTACGACAAGATCCGCGGCCTTGATCTGGGCGCGGACTACTACCTTGTCAAGCCGTTCGGCGTGATGGAGCTGGTCTCCTGCGTCAAGGCGGTGCTGCGGCGCTGCGGAGCCAAAAGCGTGCCACAGCAGCGTCGCCTGGGTGGACTTGTTCTGGACGAGGAGAGCCGCACCGTCACGGCGGACGGCGAAAACATCACGCTGACTTATAAGGAGTTCGAACTGCTGCGGCTGTTCCTCTCGCATCCCGGCACGGCGTTTTCGCGCGACCAGCTGATGGCCGATGTGTGGGGGATCGACTACTGCGGCGAGACGCGCACGGTGGATATGCACATTCGTACGCTGCGGCAGAAGCTCGGCACCTACGGTGAAAAGATCGAGACCGTGCGCGGCGTGGGCTACCGCATGGAGGGAAAGGCATGACCAAAAAAATCTTCCGTTCCATTCTGGCGGTGGCCGGAACGGTGCTGCTGGCGAGCTTGCTTGTCATCATGGGCTGCCTGTACGAATATTTCGGCAGCGTCGAAAAAAAGCAGCTGCATGATGAACTGGCGCTTGCTGCTGCCGCTGTGGAGGCAAACGGGACGGACTATCTCGAAAAACTCTCCTCCGGACACTATCGCCTGACATGGATCGCGCCGGACGGCGCGGTGATCTTCGACACGGAGACCGATGCGGAGAGCCTTGAGAATCACGCTGACCGCGAAGAGGTGAAGCGTGCGTTCGAATACGGCGAGGGCGAAAGCTCACGCTATTCCTCCACGCTGCTGCAAAAAACGATGTACAGCGCGCAAAAGCTCTCAGATGGGAGCGTTCTGCGCATTTCCATCAGCCGCGCGACGGCGGGCGTATTGCTTGTCGGCATGATACAGCCTATTCTTGTGGTGCTGATCGTGGCGCTGATCCTCTCCGGCGTTCTGGCGAAGAGCCTCTCGCGTCGTATTGTGAGACCGCTCAATGAGCTTGACCTTGAGCACCCGCTCGAAAACGACGCCTACGAGGAGCTTGCTCCGCTGCTCGGGCGCATCAACCGCCAGCACCGGCAGATCGACGAGCAGATGGACGAGCTGCAGCGCCAGCAGACGGAATTCTCTCAGATCACCGGCAGCATGCGTGAGGGCCTTGTGCTGCTTGATGAGAAGGAGCGCGTGCTGAGCATCAACCCCGCGGCGGAAAAGCTTTTTGGCGCAGACGAAAGCTGTATCGGGCAGAACTTTCTGACCATCGACCGCAGCCATGATGTGAGTCTTGCCATTCAGGACGCCATGGAGGAAGGCCACAGTGAAGCGCGTGTGGAGCGTGGCGGCAGGATCTGGCAGTTCGACGTCAGCCGCATCGGCGCGGCGGTGGGCGCGGTGCTGCTGGCGTTTGACATTACCGAGCGCGAAACGGCGGAGCAGACGCGCCGGGAATTTACGGCGAATGTTTCCCACGAGCTCAAAACCCCGCTTCAGGGCATCATCGGCAGCGCGGAACTGCTGGAAAACGGTATGGTGAAGCAGGAGGACGTTCCCCGCTTTATCGGGCATATCCGCAAGGAGGCGCAGCGCCTTGTCACGCTCATCGGCGATATCATTCGCCTGTCGCAGCTCGACGAGGGCGACGTCATGCCGCGCGAAACGGTCGATCTGTTACAGCTGACGCAGGAGGCGGCGGACGATCTCAAAACCGCGGCGGCGGAGAAGAACGTCTCTGTCACCGTCGAGGGAAAGATGGTCTGTCTTGACGGAGTACGGCGGCTTTTGTACGAGGTCATCTACAACCTCTGCGACAACGCCATCAAATATAATGTTGAGGGCGGCAGCGTGAAGATGACCGTCGGCGAACAGGACGGCAAGGCGGTCGTCTCCGCCTCCGACACGGGCATCGGCATTGCACCGGAGCATCAGGAGCGCATTTTCGAGCGCTTTTACCGCGTGGACAAGAGCCACTCGAAGGCAAGCGGCGGTACGGGACTCGGCCTTTCCATCGTCAAGCACGCCGTGCAGTATCACCGCGGCACGGTGGAGCTTCAAAGCGAGGAGGGCAGGGGGACGACCATTCGTATCCTGCTGCCGGAGGAAAACTAAACAGAGCGGGGAGCCGTTTCCAAATCGGAAACGGCTCCTTTTTTGCGCCTCACGGGTGCAGGCGCAAATGCACGGACGACACGCAGAGAGGAAACTTCCGGCCGCATCGCGCATACCCTTTATGGAAAAGGGGGAATGAGATGGATCAGACGATAGCATTCCTGGGCGGCGATCAGCGGATGCGCCTGCTCGCGCAGATGATGGCGGCGGATGGGTACGAGGTCTGCTCGTGGGAGCTTTCCGGCGCGCCGAACCCACAGGCGCTGTGCGATGCGCTGAAGGCGCAGGTCATTGTCCTGCCGCTGCCAATGGAGAAAAACGGATACTTAAGCGGCACGGAGCTGACGACCGAACGCCTTTTTCGCGCACTGCGGCCGGAGCATCGGATCTTTGCCGGAAACGTGAGCGGGGAGGCGATGGCGCTCGCGGACGCGCTGGGGCTGCACATCACGGACTATTTTGCCGTAGAGGAACTGAGCGTGCGCAACGCCGTCCCAACGGCGGAGGGTGCGATCGAAACGGCGATGAAGCATACAAGCGTCACGCTGCATGGTACGCCCTGCCTTGTCGTGGGCTTTGGCCGCATCGGAAAGGTGCTTGCGCACGACCTGCACGCGCTGGGGGCGAAGGTGAGCGTCAGTGCGCGCAAGCGTTCCGACCTTGCGTGGATCGACGCCTTCGGCTATGCGCCGCTGCACACAAACCGGCTTTCCGGTACGCTGGGGGTATTCCGCGTGGTGTTCAACACCGTGCCGCATCAGGTGCTGGACGAGGCGCTGCTCTCAGAGCTGCCGCGAGACTGCCTGCTCATCGAGCTTGCGGGTGCGAGCGGCTTTGACATGGACGCGGTGGAAAGACTGCGCCTTTCCTATCTGCGCGCGCCGGGACTGCCGGGACGCGTTGCGCCGGAGACAGCGGCGCGTGCCATTCAAAAAACGCTGACGCGACTCATGGAGGAGGATACATGAAAATTGGATTTGCTTTTTGCGGCTCGTTCTGCAACCACCCCGGGCTGCTGAAAATTTACGAGGACATCGCGCGCGAGCACGAGATCGTGCCGATTCTGTCGGAGAACGCGGCGAAGTATTCGACGCGCTTCGGTACGGCGGAGGACTTTGTGACGCGCGTGGAGGCTGTCGCGGGGCGCCGTGCCGTGCGGAATATCGTGGAGGCGGAGCCTCTCGGCCCGCAGGGGGCGATGGAGGCGCTCGTCATTGCGCCCTGTACGGGCAATACGCTCGCAAAGCTTGCCAACGGCATCACGGACGGGCCGGTAACGATGGCGGCAAAGGGACATCTGCGAAACGGCAAACCCGTCGTGCTCGCGCTGGCGACGAACGATGGGCTTTCCGCAAGCGCCGCGAACATCGCCACGCTCCTGAATCGAAAAAACTACTATTTTGTCCCCTTCGGGCAGGATAATGCTGCGGAAAAGCCCACATCGCTCATTGCAGACTTCCGTAAGATCATGCCGACGCTCGAGGCGGCGATGGCAGGGAGACAGCTTCAGCCGATCCTGCTGTGAAGCGCAAAAAGGCAGGAATTTCCTGCCTTTTTTGCGATGTAACACCAAACTTGCGCGCACTTTTTCCCAATGCTCGCTGAACTTGCTTGAAAAAACCCGCGCGCTCCTCTATACTCTGCATAGAGAAAAAAGGGGGGAGTGGACGCAGATGGACGAAAACCTGCGCGAAGCAGCGGAGTTTCCGGAGAAGAGCGAGACCACGGCGACCGAAGCCGACGAGCCCAAGACCAAGAGCATTCACTTCAAGGTCAGCGCCTACGATCCGCGCGGCATCGAGCAATGGCTTTCCGAGCGCGCGGCGGATGGTAAGCTGCTCCTGCGCGGAGATGAATTTGTGATCGGTGAGCCGTGCGAATGCCGCTATCACCTCGAACCTGCGCTGGACGATGCCGACCCCGACAAGCGGACGCGCGAAACACGCGCCCAGATGGGCTGGGACTATGTCTGCCGGACGAAGGACGGCATCTTTTATATCTGGCGCGGAGGTATGAGTGCGCGTGCGCCCTCGCCGCGCCCCTGCACGGATAGCTACGGCTACCGGCGGCTGCGCAAAAAGCTGCGCCGCAGCTATTTCCTGCCGATGATCTTCCTGGTGGTGGACATCTGGCTCGTCTATTTCCTTTTTAGTGCCTTGAGTCTCCCGGTGATATCGTTCCTCACGATGGAAAAGAGCGAGGTCATTCAGTTTGTGTCCATTATCTTAGGCAGTATCCTCGGTATCCTGAGCGAGGCAAAGGAGAGAAACGAGATGTGGACGCTCAAGCGCGCGATGGAGGCGTGCGAGCGCACGGAAAAGATGCAGCGCAACCGCTGGGCGAGGTTGAACCGGCTGTTCGCCATCGTGATGAGCGTGCTGCCGCTCATGCTGATCGTTTCAGTGGGGAGCGGCTCACCTTACAGCGAAGCGTATGACGAGCCGACGCTGCCCTATCTTCGCGCCGAAGAGCTCAGCGGCGATCCGTTTGACTGGTGCTATCAGCGCGATCTTTCGACGCCGCTCGGCGGGCATGTGTATTCTGTCGGCGAAACGCCGCATGCGGGAATGATTGACGACTGGGAGCAGCTGAGCACAGAGGTAGACTTCTACGCCCCGCGCATTTCTGCGCTGGCAAAGCCTCTGACGCGTGAGCTGCGGGACTATTTTATGGGCAGCGGTGCGCAGACGCTTTCGATTGACGGCTTTGACGAAGCGTACTACGCAGAATTTATCAAACCAAATACCCGGCTTCCAAATGAACCGGACGAAGTCCACCAGTTTCTCATTCTGCGCCGCGGGGGAGAGGTGCTCTACTTTCGCACCGCGGCGGGCGATGACCTGCGCGACCGTTTAGAAGAATTTGCAGAGCTTTTTGACCAGTACGCAGCTTTATCATAAAGAAGGAGTGCGTTCCCGTCGGGAACGCACTCCTTTTGCGTTTTTTGTTACTGCTCGAACTTTTTAAGCTCGTCGAGCTGAGATTCCAGCGTGGTGAACGCGCCGGGCAGCTGCGACACGGCGGCGTCTGCGTGGCGCAGCGCGGTCGAAACGCTCTCACAGGTATTGCCGAGCGTTGCAAGCACCCGCGCGCACTGCTGCGTGCAGACGGCGATGTGCGATTGCAATTTGGCGCGCGTGGCGGCGTCGAGCGCGTCGGCCCGCTCGCGGGCGGAAAGCTCAATGTCGGCGATGTGCGCCTTCACGCGGCCGTATTCCTCGGCCTGCGCGCGCAGCGTCTCAAGTTCTGCTTGCAGTTTCTGCATCTCACGCTCGTGCTCGGCCTTCTGCGCCTCGCGCAGGCGCTCGTGCTCCTTCTGCGCGAAGGCGGCTCGCTGTGCGCTCTCTTCAAGCTGCGCGCGCAGCTCGGTGATGGTTTCCTGCGCGGCGGTCAGTCCTTTTTTGAGAGCTTCCTGCGCGCCGGACGCAGTGTCGTAGGACTCTGCGAGCTTGTCACGCTCGCGCTCGGCGGCGGCAAGCTTATCGCGAAGCTCTGCATTCTCGCGGCAAAGGCCGTCGCTCTCCTGCTCGAGAGACTCTATCTGCTGCTTGCTCTCGAGCGCGGTTTTTTCGATATAGCGGATCACGTCGTCACGGTTGAAGCCGCCGAAGACGGAACTCTTGAAGGTATTTTCCATGATGCTCCCACCTTTTTCTTTCTCAAGCATATCGTAACACAAAAGGCGGGGGATGACAAGGAAAAAAGCGCGGCGCCGGTCAGGGTGCCGCGCTTTTGCGCTGCTTCAGCGGGTGGTGAAGGAAAAGCCTTTACCGTCCTTTGTGAAGCGGACGCTGTCGGCGTTCACATCGCCGACGACGGTACTGCAATGCACACTGTCGCTTGCGCGGACATTGCCCTGCACATCGCCGCAGCGCACGCTGTCGCTTGCCTGCACGTTGCCGCCGACGCTGCCGCAGCTGACGCTGTCGCCCGCACGGACATTGCCCATGACGTTGCCGGAGCAGGTGACGCCGTCGCCCGCCTGCACGTCGCCGCCGACGCTGCCGCAGGTCACGCTGTCTCCTGCGGATACATCGCCGCCAACATCGGTGCAGGTGACGCCGTCGCCGGCTCTCACACTTCCTTGAATCATCGAATTCGTACAGACGACGGAAAAGTCACTGTAAATATCCTGCGCCGTGCCGGAAAAGTGCAGCTCGACGCTCTTGCGAATTTCGTCGTATTTATCACGGCGGAAGAGGCTGCCCTCCTTCGGCTGGAGCAGCCGATGCCCCTGAAAGAGCACGGCGTGGATGCTGTCGTCATCTTCCCACGGCAGTTCCGCCGCCACGGGCAGGATTTGATCGTTTGCGATGGCCGCCTTGCTCTCGCGGCCGAAGAGCTCATCGAGCGTCATCTCCAGCGCGTCGACAAGCTGCGGCAGCAGCGCGATGTCGGGACAGCAGACATCGCTCTCCCATTTGGAAACGGCCTGATTGCTCACGCCGAGAGTGTTTGCCAGTGCCTCCTGCGTGAGTCCTTTATTTTTGCGGTGCGCCGAGATACGCGCGCCCATTGTCAGTTCTTCCAATTGTCTAACCTCTCTTTCATGTGCTCAGTTTTCTTTGCCCTGTGTGTTCGGCCATGGCCTTTTTGGGTCACCGGTATGGGCTCAGTATAGGGGCGGGAAGCCGGTTTGGCAATGGCGCGGTGGTTGAACCGACGGCTGTTTGTTCCAACCTGCGGTTGGAAAGACGAGTTTTCCCCAAAATTGACAGTTCGATCACCGCCTGGCGCTGTTCTCGTCGATGCTGCGCGTGTAGTCGATCACGTGCTGAAGGAAAAGCTGCGTGATGGTCGAGGGCAGGAAGCCCTTTTTGACCGCAATGCCGATCTCGCGCGACTGCTTGACATTGAGCGGCAGCACGGCGACATGATAGCGCTCGGGCTTGAGCATCAGGTTGTGGACGATGCTCACACCGAGTCCCGCTTCGACCATGGAAAGGAGGGCAAAATCGCTTGTTGTATCATAGGTGATCTCAGGGTGGATATTGCACTGGTCGAGAAGGCGCGAGAACTCGTAATCCTCAAATTCCATCAGGCGCACAAAATTCTCGTGGGGCAGCTGCTCAAGCGGAAAGACGGACGCGCCTGCCATCGGATGATCCTCGGGAAGTATGGCGACCATCGTGTCATGCAGAATGGGCGTTGTGTCGAAGTCACTCGAAGCCGGGGTGGCGAGGAAGCCGCAGTCGATCGCGCCGCGGCGCAGCCACTCGGAGATCTCGTAATACTCGCCCGTCATCAGCTGAATCTGAATGTTGGGATAGGTCTGGTGGAAGCACTTGAGAATTTCCGGCAGCAAACTGACGGCGAGGCTCGTGAAGCAGCCGAGGCGCAGCGTGCCGGACTGAACGCCGTGCAGCTCGGACACGGCAAAATTCAGATCCTCGTAATCCTTAACGATCTCGCGGATCGTAGGGAGCAGCACCATGCCGTCGGACGAGATCTCAATACCGGAATGGTTGCGCGTGAGGAGCTTAACCTGCCAGTCCTGCTCCAGATCCGAGATCATTTTGCTCACGGCGGACTGTGTATAGCCCAATTCGTTGGCCGCCTGTGTGATGCTGCCGGTCTCCACAGTGCGGAGATAGGCAATATATTTACGAATACTCATTATAAATGCCCTCAATAATCAACAATGTCTCAAAGATTCCATTTTGGAATGCGCATATAAAAATATATTCGCTTTTCAAAACTGCTTTTGGATTATACAATATCACCAAAGAAAATTCAATGCCTACACACGGGATTTTCCAAGCAGTACAAAATTGTCAGACAAAATGTCGAATCAACAAGGAGGAAAACAGACATGATCCATTATTCCTGCATCGGTGCTACCGGTTATGTTTGCGGCGAAGTGCTCCGCATGATGGTCAACCATCCCGAGGGAGAGCTTGTCAACGTGCTCGATACCTACGGCGCCGGCGATGCCATCTCCACGCATCATCCCGCTCTGCGCGGCTTCTATGATCAGGTCATCATGGACCTCACGGAGGAGAACGTCCGCGAGACCGCGAAGAAGAGCGATGTCATCATGATCCAGGTCCCCTCTGGCGACGTGGCCAAGTGGGCGGAGATCGTGCTCGCTGAGGACTGTGCCATCATCGATATCGGCGCCGATATCCGCTTCCGCGATGTCGACGTCTGGGAGAAGTGGTACGGCCAGAAGCACCCCGACGCCAAGATGACCCACGACGCTGTTTACTGCATCCCTGAGGTCATGCGTGATCTTGCCAAGGGCAAGAAGCTCATCGCCAACCCCGGCTGCTATCCCACCGCCTCCACCCTCGGCCTGCAGCCGATGCTCAAGGCCGGTCACATCGTTGACAATACCATCGTCATCGATGCCAAGAGCGGCTACACCGGCGCAGGCCGCCGTCCCGCCCTCAACAAGCTCCTCACTGAGGCGGAGAACAACTTCTGCGCTTACGCCCTCGGCGGCGGCCACCGCCACACGCCCGAGATCGAGCAGAACATCGCCTACATCACCGGCAAGGATCTGATGAAGCCCGAGACCTGGCAGTACATCAACTTCCAGCCGCATCTCCTGCCCCAGGTTCGCGGTATCGAGGTCACCATCTATGCCACCTGCGACAAGGACTACACCAACGAGGAAGTCTACGAGATGTACAAGGAGTTCTACAAGGACGAGCCCTTCGTCAAGGTCTTCCCGGCCAGCATGCCCGTCCAGACCAAGTGGGTCTACGGCACGAACTTCTGCGAGATGACCCCGACCTTTGACGCCCGCACCCACCGCCTGATCGTCTCCTCTGTGATCGACAATATCGGCAAGGGCGCTGCCGGCCAGGCCATTCAGAACATGAACCTCATCATGGGCCTGCCCGAGACCACCGGCCTCATGATGCCCCCGATGTATCCGTAATTTCCGGTTCGACGAGTTTCGACCCGATTTTGGCAAGAGTGCTGTTAAACTAACATATAAGAGAGGAGATCCCCCACATGTCCAATCTGAAAAAGATCGAGGGCGGCGTGACCACGCCGCAGGGCTTCACCGCCGGCGCGGTCTACACCGCCATCAAAAAGCGCGAGAACAAGAAGCCCGACGTCGCCGTCCTTTACTCTGATCTGCCCTGCTCCTGCGCGGCCTGTTTCACCACGAACAAGTTCTGCGCCGCTCCGGTCATTCTCGACCGTGAGATCCTGAAAAAGGGCAAGGCTCGTGCTGTCGTCATCAACTCCGGCAATGCCAACGCCGCTACCGGTAAGCAGGGCATCGAAGACGCCCGCACCGTTGAGCGCGAGGCGGAAAAGCTCCTTGGCCTCGGTGAAGACGAAGTGTTCGTCTGCTCCACCGGCGTCATCGGCCAGAGACTTCCGGTCGACAAGGTGCTCCAGGGCATCCGCGAGATCATTCCCGGCAAGCTCGCCAAGGAGAACGGCTCCGAGGCAGCCTACGCCATCATGACCACCGATACCGTCCGCAAGGAGTGCGCCTATGAGCTGCAGCTCTCCACCGGCACCGTGAAGATCGGCGCGATGGCCAAGGGCTCTGGCATGATCCACCCCAATATGGCGACGATGCTCGTCTACGTGACGACCGATGCCAAGGCTGACCCCGCGGACCTGCAGAAGATGCTCTCCGCAGCAGTGGATAAGAGCTTCAACATGTGCACCGTCGACGGCGACACCTCTACCAACGACTCCATCTTCCTGCTGGCCAACGGCGCCTCCGGCGTTGAGATCAAGACCGAGGAAGACAAGAAGGCAATGGCAGACCTCGTTCTCGCCATCTGCACCGATATGGCTCGCCGCGTCGCTTCCGACGGCGAAGGCGCGACCCACCTCATCGAAGTCGAGGCCTATGGCCTTCCCACCGAGCACGACGCACGCCTGGTCGCCAAGTCCATCGCGGGCTCCATGCTCTTCAAGGCTGCCGTCTTTGGCCGCGACGCCAACTGGGGCCGCATCATGGCCGCTGCCGGTTACTCGGGCGCAGACGTTGACCCGACCCGTGCCGACTGCATCATCAAGAGCGCTGCCGGCGAGGTGCAGGTCATGAAGGACGGCTTCGGCGCCGACTTCAGCGAAGAGCTCGCCAAGAAGGTGCTCACCGAGCATGACATCACCGTTATCGTCCGCTTCTATCAGGGCGACGGCGAGGCCAAGGCCTGGGGCTGCGACCTTACTTATGATTACGTCAAGATCAACGGCGACTACCGCACCTAATTTTCGAAGGAGGGCACACCCATGAGCGATATCGCAAACAAGGTCGAAACTCTGATGGAGGCGATGCCTTACCTGCAGAAATATCAGGGCAAGATCATCGTCATCAAGTACGGCGGCAACGCTATGATCAACGAAGAGCTCAAGGACGCCGTCATGCACGACGTGGTGCTGCTCAAGCTCCTCGGCATGAAGCCGGTGCTGAGCCACGGCGGCGGCCCCGGCATCAACAAGATGCTTGAAAAGCTTGACATTCCTGTCGAATTCATCGACGGTCTGCGCTACACCTCTGCCGACATCATGCGTGTTGTCGAGATGGTGCTCGTCGGTCAGGTGAACACCGAGCTCGTCGGCTTCATCAACAAGCTCGGCGGCAAGGCGGTCGGTCTCTCCGGCGTCAGCGGTGACATCTATCACTGCCACCAGCGCGACGAGGTGCATGGCTACGTGGGCGATGTGGATTACGTCGACCCCAAGCCCATCTTCGCCATGCTCGACGCGGGTTATATCCCTGTTGTCGCTCCCGTCGGCACCGATGGTCAGGGTCACACCTTCAACATCAACGGCGACACCGCCGCAGGCAAGCTTGCCTCTGCGCTCGGCGCTGAGAAGCTCGTGATCCTCACTGATATCGAGGGTCTGTGCAATGACATCAAGGTCCGCGACGTTATCAGCTACCTGAACATTCAGGACGTGAAGGCGCTCAAGGACAAGGGCACGATCGCCGGCGGCATGATCCCGAAGGTCGACTGCTGCGTGCAGGCCATCGAAGAGGGCGTGACGAGCGTCAACATCATCGACGGCCGCAAGCCCCACTCCGTGCTCTACGAAGCCTTCACCGATGAGGGCACCGGTACCACGATCGGTACCGCACAGCCGAGTGTCGGCATCAAATGGTAAAACATACACCCAATTTATTATAGGAGGACATATACAATGATCGAAAAGTTCAAGACCAACGCCGAAGTCATCGAGAATGGCGACAAGTACCTCTATGGCAACCACGTCCGTATGCCCCTTTCCATCGAGCGCGGCGAAGGCGCTTACGTCTTCGATAAGGACGGCAACAAGTACCTCGACTTCATCGGTGGTATCGCCGTCAACGGTCTTGGTCACTGCCATCCCGCGATCGTCAAGTGCCTCGAAGAGCGCGCCCACACGATCCTGCACTGCTCCAACTACTTCTACAACGAGCCCGCCGTCCAGACCGCGAAGCTGATCGTCGAAAACAGCTGCTTCGACAAGGTGCTGTTCGCCAACTCCGGCGCTGAGGCCAACGAAGGCCAGATCAAGCTCGCCCGTAAGTATGCCAAGGATCACGGCCACCCCGAGCGTTTCGTCGTCATCACGATGAAGAACTCCTTCCACGGCCGTACCCTCGCGACCTGCACGGCCACCGGCCAGTATGCGGTCCATCGCTACTTCGAGCCCCTGCCCTCCGGCTTCCGCTATGCCGAGTTCAACAACCTCCAGTCCGTCAAGGACATCATGGACGAGTACGTCTGCGCCATCCTGACCGAGCCCGTTCAGGGCGAGGGCGGCGTGCGTCCCGCTTCCCAGGAGTTCCTGCAGGGCCTGCGTGACCTGTGCGACGAGAAGGGCATCCTCCTCATGTTCGACGAGGTTCAGGTCGGTTCCGGCCGTACCGGCAAGCTCTTCGCGCACCAGAACTACGGCGTGGAGCCCGATACCTGCTCCATGGCAAAGGCTCTCGGCTCCGGCGTGCCCATCGGTGCTGTCTGCGCCCGCGGTGAGGCTGCCCAGACCCTGACGCCCGGCACCCACGGCTCCACCTTCGCCGGCGGTCCTCTCGCCTGCGCGCTCGCTGCCACCACGCTCGACGTGATGATCAACGACGGCGTCATCGAGAACTCCCGCAAGATGGGCGAGTACTTCCGTGACCAGATGCACAAGGTCATCGAGAAGAACCACCCCGACGCGGTCAACGAGATCCGCGGCCTCGGCCTGATCGACGGTATCCAGCTCAATCATCCCACCGGCCAGCCCGTTGTCGACCTGTGCTTCAAGGACAGCAACGTTCTCATCAACAACACCAACGGCAACGTGCTGCGCTTTGTCCCGCCGCTGATCGTTACCGAGAAGGAAATTGACATCGTCATCAAGGCAGTCGATGATGCCATGACCAAGCTCGGCTGGTAAAAACAGGATACGATCCTCGCATTTCTTGCCTGCGAGGCTGGCATGGCACGGGTAAATACCCGTGCCGTGCCGGAAAGTATACACGACCTCATCCCCGGCCTGCCGATGGGGGATCGGTGGGCCGGAGAGCGAGGTATTTTCTGCATTTTGCAGAGTGCAATCCCACCCTTATGTGTTGTGCTGCTGTAAAATTAAAAGGAGGAGTGCTATCCAAGATCTGCATTGGTAGATACCACGAGAATTGAAGAAAAGGCATTACCGTAAAACTGCGTTCACCATTCAAAAACAACTTGCTATTTTTGCGATACTGTGCTAAAGTATGTGCATAGATATCCATGCAAGTAGCAAAGTGACCCACAAAATTTCGAAAGGTTGGTAACACTATGAGTAAGGAAAAGAGAATGCCCAAACTAGGGGAGGCCCTGTTGACACTGGCAGTTCTGGTCGCCGCTCTGGCGGTCGGTATTATCATCTTTGGTGTCGACCCGCATGTACCCATGTTTGTCGGCGTGATGGCTGCCGCGATCATGGCACTGCATCTCGGCTACAAGTGGGATGAAGTTGAAAAGTCCATGATGGACGGCATCTACAAAGCATTGCAGTCCATCTGCATCTTGATCATCGTCGGTATCCTGATTGGCGTGTGGATCAATGCGGGCGTTGTGCCTACCATGATTTACTACGGCCTGAAAGTCCTGAAACCCGCGATCTTCTTCATTGCCTGCGTTCTGATCTGCTCCATCACCTCACTCGCCACCGGCACCTCCTGGGGCACGATGGGTACGATGGGCGTTGCCCTGATGGGTATCGGCTTCGGTCTCGGCATGAGCCCCGGCATGACCGCCGGTGCGGTTCTCTCCGGCGCCTACTTCGGCGATAAGATGAGCCCGCTGTCCGATACGACGAACCTTGCTCCCGCCATGGCCGGTACGGACGTGATCACCCACGTCAAGGCCATGATCCTGCCCACTGCGATTACTTATGGCATTACCTTGGTATTCTTTGGCGTCCTCGGTGCTGTGCAGTATCACGGCGGCGACGCAGATATGTCCCGCGTGATTGAGTTCTCCAACGCGCTGAACGCTGCGGAGGGCGGTATCTTCAACATCAACCCTGTGCTGCTCCTGCCTCCGGTCGTCGTTATCGTGGCAGTTGCCCTGAAGGTTCCCGCGATCCCCGGCATTACCCTCGGTATTGTTGTCGGTGCCATTCTGGGTCTCATCTTCCAGCCTGAGGCCTGCACGCTTGGTACCATCTTCGATTATGGTAAGAACGGCTACTACTTCTCCGACGAAGCGCTCGCCATGTTCGAAGCCAGTCTTTCTCCCGAAACGAGCTACACCATGACAAGACTCCTGGAAAGCGGCGGTATCATGGGTATGATGTCCTCCGTCTCCATGACGATCATCGCCATGATGTTCGGCGGTATCATGGAGGAGACCCACCAGCTCGAGGTCATCGTCAACTCCCTCAAGAAGTTTGCCAAGGGCCCTGCGGCTCTCGTTGGCCTGACCGAAGTGACCTGCGTTCTCTCCAACGCCACCATGCCCGAGCAGTACATCTCCATCGTGGTTCCCGGCCGTATGTATGCCGAGGAGTATCACAAGATGGGCGTGCACCCGGCGGTTCTGTCCTCTGCTCTTGAGGGCGCCGGTACCGTTACCTCCGCTCTGATCCCCTGGAACACCTGCGGTGTGTTCATTAAGGATACCCTGAACATCGCTCCTTGGGGCGCCGGCGGTTACGGTCCCTGGGCCATCTTCAACTGGCTCATGCCCATCATCAACTGGCTGTGCGTGCTGATCGGCTGGACGCTCAAGGATCTTGCCGGTAAGCCCTTCAAGAAGGCTAAGAAGGCTGCGAAGTGAGCACCTGACAGAAACATAATCCCAAACAGTACGCAAACCTCTTAATAAGGAAATACAATTATGACAATGAATCGGAATCTGTATCCCTGTGTGGAATTCGATCTCGATCTATTGGCAGAGAATCTGGCAGCGCTCGTAGAGCGCTGCCATGATTCTCTCATCGAGGTCGCCGGCGTCGTGAAGGCAGTGTCCGCACTGCCTGAGATTGTGCGCGTTTATGAAGAAAGCGGCGTGAAGTTTATTGCCACGTCGCGCGTGAGTCAGCTGCGCATCATGCGCGAGGCGGGACTCACCAAAAAACCGCTGATGCTCATTCGCATTCCCATGCTTTCGGAGCTTCCGGACGTGGTGGAGCTGAGCGACATCAGCCTGCAAAGTGACATCACCGTGCTGCGCGCACTCAACGAAGAGGCGAAGCGGCAGAATAAAATACATGAAGTGATCCTGATGATGGACCTCGGCGATCTGCGTGAGGGCTTCTGGAATGAAGAGGACGCGCTGGACGCTGCGCTTGAGGTGGAAAATAAGCTCAAAAACCTGCGCCTTGCGGGCGTGGGCGTGAACTTGAGCTGCTACGGCTCCGTTGTGCCGACCAAGCGAAATATGCAGGCGCTCGTCAGCTTGGCGGCGGACATTGAGCGCGAGATCGGCAGGCCGCTTGATTACGTCAGCGGCGGCGCGTCGACCTCTGCCTATATGGCTTTGAACGGCACGATGCCTTACCGCATCAATCTGCTGCGCTTTGGTGAGATCGGACTGCTTGGCGAGTCAGACAATTTCTCCCCTGATTTCTTACATAAGGACGTGCTAACGATTAAGGCTGAGGTTATCGAGTGCCGCGACAAACCGAGCTTTCCGGTCGGTGAGTTGGGTGTAAATGCCTTCGGCGAGGTGGGGCATTATGAAGACCGCGGCATTCGCCGCCGCGCGATCGTTGCCATGGGGCGCGTGGACTACGGCAACTGCTTTGACCTTGTGCCGCGCATGGAGGGCGTTGAGGTCATCGGTGCCTCGTCCGACCACACGATCCTCGACGTTGAGAATGTGAAGGACAAGATCCACGTCGGCGACGTGCTGGAGTTTGGCATCAAGGCCTATGGCCCGATGGCCTATCTTACACACAGTGACGGGGTCCGCGTGGTATGCAAGGGCGGAAAAGCAAACACCTGAACAAAACGAGAAAGAGAGAAACAACAGTATGCCGACGGTGAGTGAATTTTGGGACGGCCGCGCGCAGAATTACGATGCGCAAGTCGGCGCCAGTTATGCGAAAGCCTATGAAATGACGGCGGATCGCTTCAAACAATATCTCAAGCCGACGGACACTGTGTTGGACTTTGCCTGCGGAACGGGGATCGTGACGCTGGCGGTCGCGCCCGCGGTCAAGTCCGTGCGCGCGATCGACGTTTCCGGCGAAATGGTGCGCCGCGCGCAGGAGAAAACCGAAGCGCAGGGGATGGAGAATGTGACCGTTACGCAGACGGATCTGTTTGATACCTGCCTTGCGGAGGAGAGCTTTGACGCGGTGCTGGCCTGCAATGTGCTGCTTTATATCAAGGATCGTGCCGCGGCGCTTGCGCGCATCCGCGCGCTGCTCAAACCGCAGGGAATGATGCTTCTGGTGTCGGATTGCTTGGGCGAGGGCATCACGCGCGAGCGCATGACGAAATGGTTCGAGTACAAGACCGGCAAGCGGCCCTATGTTTCCTTCGATACGATGCGATCGCTGGAAAGGGAAGTCGCCAACGCGGGATTTTCCGTGCTGGCGAGGGAGAACCTGTTTCCTGCGCCGCCGAACCTTTTCCTTGCGGCAAGAAAAGAATAAAAGAAGAACCGCTTACTCGGTAAGCGGTTCTTCTTTTATGCGATTTTATGCGGCAGCTTATCAAGGAGCCTGCCGCCGTAGCGGAAGGTCAGCTCGCCGATGAGCAGCCCTAGCAGTGCAGCGATCAGCACGTCGCTCGGGAAGTGAACATAAAGATACAGGCGGGAGAGTGCGATGAGCACCGCGAGCGGAATGGCCGCATAGCCGAAGCGCCTGTCGGTCTTCGTCAGGATCGTTGCGGCGATCGTCGAGGACAGCGTGTGCCCCGAGGGGAAGGAATAATCCGTCGGTGAGGCGATCAGCAGCTGCACGGAGGGATCGAGCCAACAGGGGCGCGGCCGCGCAACCAGATTTTTGAGCACAATGTTGCCGACAAGCAGTCCTGCGAGCAGACCCATCAGCACGAGCGCACCCTGACGGCGGTACTTTTTGCTGCACAGCAGAGCCAGCCCCGCAAGGATCCAGATGATGCCGGCGTTGCCGAGCATCGTGAGCTTCGGTACCACAGCGTCCAGAAACGGGCAGGCGATCGTGTTTTGGATCCAGTGCAGAATGCCCCAGTCGAGCGCCATGGACGAGCAGCTCCTTTCTGATATTACTTGTGCAGCAGCGGGGAGAGCGGCTTGTAGATGAGGAAGCACAGCGCCACATCAATCATGCCTTTGACAAAGGTGAACGGCATATTGAAGACCATCAGGCACTCAAGAAGGCCGTTGGTCGAGGGACGAATGGCCTGATACATGCCGATGATCGCCTCGAGCGGCAGATTGTAGCACACAACATAGGCGGGATAGACCACAAAGAAGTTGAAGGGGACGGACAGCACTGCCATCAGCAGCGCGCCGGTGAGCGCACCGACGAGCGCGCTCTTGCGAGACTTCTTTTTCTGATAGATGAAGCCTGCGGTGAAGGAAAATACGCTGCCCATGATAAAGTTGAACAGCTCTCCCACATAGGCGGAAGACGTGCCGTGCAGCACGGAGAAGAGCACGTTCTTGAGCAGCGTTACAACGACGCCGTAGACGGGGCCGAGCGAGAACGCCGCAAGCAGTTCGGGGAGATCGGAGATGTCGAGCTTGACGAAGGCGGGGATGAGCGCGGGGATCGGGAACTCGATGAACATCAGCAGGAACGCGACGGTCGAGAGCATGGCGGTCACCGTGAGCTTGTGGGTGCGGCTGATCGCGCGGGGCTTGGAGATGGCGCTGGCATTGGATTCGGACATAAAAATACACTCCTTTTTGTCATTTCCCCTGAAAGAACAAGTCTTCCAAGGTGCATGACGCAAAAGAGTGTGAAAATTGCGTGGTAGATCGCGCGCAGCACATCTTCTCTCATCCGGACTGTGACCGTCGGTACCGGAATTTCACCGGTTCGTGCGATAAAAAAATACCGCTTGCGGACTGTAACCGCCGGTGGGGAGTTTCACCCCGCCTCGAAGACAAGTGATTCAGTTGATAGCTTGAGTATACGACAAATTTTCAGTTTGTCAAGAGGGAAATGCTTTACAAAGGCGAACGAATGTTCTATAATGGAAAAAGAATGGGAGGCGATGCCAATGCGGGGAAAGCCCTGTTCCTGCGCGTTTACCGGCCATCGGCCGGGAAAACTGCCCTGGGGGGAAAATGAAAACGACCTTCGCTGCGTCGCGCTCAAGGCAAAGCTGCGCGCGGCGGTGGAGAGTGCCATTCACGAGGGAATGGAGCATTTTATCTGTGGCATGGCCGAGGGCTGCGACCTCTACTTTGCAGAAACCGTGCTCACGCTGAAAAAGCACTACCCGCACGTCACACTCGAAGCAGCGATCCCCTGCCCTACGCAGGCGGACGGCTGGAGCGAAGCGCAGCGATCGCGCTACCGCGAGATTTTGCGGCGCTGTGACTATGAAACAATGGTGCAGCAGAGCTACACGCCGGGCTGCATGCAGCGGCGCAACCGCTACATGGTCGACCACGCGAGCCTGCTGATCGCCGTGAACGACGGACTGCGCGGCGGCACGCGCTCGACGATCGAATACGCCTTCAGGCGCGGCGTCAGCGTGCTGGATATCCCGCTGGAGTGAGGAGGAAGAAGCCATGCCCTTTGACTTCAAAAAAGAATATAAAGAATTTTACCTGCCGAAGGCAAAACCGGAGATTGTCACCGTGCCGCGCGCGAACTATATCGCTGTGCGCGGGCAAGGTGACCCGAACGAGGAAAACGGTGCGTATCAGCGCGCCATCGGTGTTCTCTACGCCGTGGCCTATTCGCTCAAAATGAGCAAGCGCGCGGGACACGAGATCGACGGCTTTTTCGACTATGTCGTGCCGCCGCTTGAGGGTTTCTGGCAGATGCCGGACACGGAGACGGTCGACTACGGGCGAAAATCGGATTTTTGCTGGATCTCTGTCCTGCGTCTGCCGGACTTCATCACGAAAGCGGACTTCGACTGGGCGGTCGAGGCGGCGGCAAAGAAGAAAAAGCTCGACTGCTCGGCAGCGGAATTTCTGACCGTCGACGAGGGGCTCTGCGTGCAGATCATGCACGTGGGTTCGTTCGATGATGAACCGGAGTCCGTTGCGAGGATGGACGCATTTCTGCGCGAAAACGGATATAAAAACGACCTGAACGACGTCCGCCTGCACCACGAGATCTATCTCTCCGACCCGCGCCGCGTCGCGGCGGAAAAGCGGAAGACCGTTCTCCGCCACCCCATCAAAAAGGCTTGAAAAAAGAAAAAGAGTGCTCCCGCCTTGGCGGGAACACTCTTTTTTATGCATAAAGATCAAATGTCGAACACACCCATCACGGCAATGCCGATAACAACAAACAGAATCATCAGGTAATGCTTCCACGAGAGCTTTTCCTTGAGGAAGAGCCGGCTCCACAGCACGCTTGCCGCGCAGTAGGAGCTGATGATCGGCGCGGACATCGCAAGGTGCGATGTGTCCGCGATGGCATAGATATAGGCAAACTGACCGGCTGTTTCGCAGATGGCGCCGATGTACTTCGGCGCTTCTCGCTTGGGCAGCAGGCGATCCTTCTTGATGACTACAACGTAGAGGAAGCTCAGCACAGCGGCGCAGAGGAACGTCAGCTCGTAGGCGACGTTTGCGCTGCCCTCATTCAGCGTTTCGAGCACGCGGTTGTCAGCAAAGGTGCCGGCGGCATCAAGCAGGCAGTAGGCGACCGGCAGGGCAAGAGCCAGGAAGCTCTTGGAATACTTGCGGTTGCCCTCGGCCTGACGGGCGGCGCGCAGCTCGGGGTCCTCCGTGGCGTCCACCACGCCGAGACCGATCGCGCCAAAACACACGAGGATGATCGCGCCGATGGCGAGCGGGGAGTAGTCCTCGCCGCCGAGGAAGAGCAGCGTCATCACGGCGACGAGCGCGCCGGAGGAGTTGCAGATCGGGGAGGAAACGGACAGTTCGATGTAGCGCAGTCCAAGGTATCCGAGTGTCATCGAGCCGATGTACAGCAGCGACACGGGCAGATACGTCAGAATGATGGAAAAGCTGATCTCCGTGCCGCCGATGAAGATCTCATAGGCGGCGTGAAGACCCATCACTGTACCGACGGCGATGACCATCTTGAGGTGGGCGAGGTGATCGTCCTCACCTTGGCAGCCGATCTTGGAGAAGAGGTCGCTGCCGCTCCAGCAGAGCAGTGCGATCAGAGAAAGCCAGAACCACATATTGAATTGTTAAACTCCTTTGTACTGTTGGATTTTTTGGTCAGATGAAAAAACAAACAGTACGCGGGGGCGGACGGCGGCGAAAATGCCGGTTTGTCAGCGGTGTTCTACGAATGAGCATATAAAAGCGGTATCCTTTTCGAAGGGGGGATTTTCGTTACGGCAGGGTGATGAGTCCGGCGTCGAGCATTTTTTGCAGCGACAGCAGCACGCCAAGCTTGGCGTGGTACCAGGTGAGGCCGCCCTGATAGTAGACGGCGTAGGGTTCGCGCACGGGGCCGTCGGCGGAGAGCTCAATGGAGCTGCCCTGCACGAATGCGCCCGCCGCCATGATGACGTCGGAATCATAGCCCGGCATCGGCGCGGGCACGGGGTCAACGTAGCTGTCCACCGCGGCGGCAGCCTGAATGCCCTTGCAGAAGGCGACCATGCCCTCGGCCGAGCCAAGCTCGACGCACTGGATGATGTCGTGGCGCGTCTCCTTGGAGGAGGGGACGACCGTGAAGCCGAGCTTTTCATAGCACGCCGCGACAAACACAGCGCCCTTGACCGCGCCGGAGACGACGTTGGGCGCAAGGAAGAAACCCTGGTACAGCGCGGGCATGAGGCCGAGGTTTGCGCCGACCTCCTGCCCGAGTCCGGGGGCGGAGAGGCGGTAGGCGCAGCGATCCACGCACTGCTGCGTGCCGCAGATGTAGCCGCCGATGGGGGCAAGACCGCCGCCGGGATTCTTGATGAGACTGCCGACGATCATATCCGCGCCGAAGTCGCTCGGCTCGTTCGCCTCGACAAATTCGCCGTAGCAGTTGTCGACCATGATGACAACATCGGGGCGCAGCTTCTTGCAGAAGGCAACGGCTTCGCCGATGGCGTCGACGGAGATCGTCGGGCGCGGGCAGTAGCCCTTGGAGCGCTGAATGTGGATGAGCTTGGTCTTATCGTTCAGCGCGCGCTCGATGGCAGGAAAATCAAAGCCGCCATCGGGGAGAAGGTCGACCTGCGCGTAGGAAACGCCGTACTCCTTGAGCGAGCACGGGCTTTCGCGGATGCCGATGACCTCTTCGAGCGTGTCGTAGGGCTTGCCGGAGATGGCGAGCAGCTCATCGCCCGGCAGAAGGTTGGCGGAAAGCGCGATGGCCAGCGCGTGCGTGCCGCAGGTGATCTGCGGGCGGACGAGCGCGGCCTCGGTGTGGAAGGCGCTGGCGTACACGCGCTCTAAGTTGTCGCGGCCCTCGTCGTCGTAGCCGTAGCCGGTGGAGGCGGCAAAGTGCGTCGCGTTCACGCGGTTTTCCTGCATCGCGGCGATGACCTTCACCTGGTTGAGCTCGGCGATCTCGTCGATCTCGGCAAAGCGGGGCTTGAGCTCCTCAAGCACGGCCTCGCCGAAGGCAAGCACCTTTTCGCTCACACCGAGCGACAAATACATTTCATCTCTGTTCATTTCTCCTCCTCCGGCGTGTCGGGAAATGCAACGCCGTTGCATCGTAAAATAAACCGCAGCGGATAGTCGCGGTCGAGATAGTTGCGGCTGTACCATTCGTAGGTTGCGGCGGGAACTTGGCGCAGCTCGGGCGCTTCCGTGCGGAAAAGCTCGAAGGTCTGCCGGTCGCCGGAGAGCAGTGCACCCAAAAGTTCGCCCTGCTGCTCTTCATAGAGCCGAGTGAAGCAGGCGTCCATGATGAGCGCACAGGCACGTTCGTCGGTGGAACCGTAGTCCTCGCGATGGGAGAGCCAGTAGAGGAACTCACGCGGGTCGAGATCGAGGTGTGTTGTGACCTGCGAAAGCTTATAGAACGCAGTTCTGTCCTGTCGCTTCAAAACGTCGATAAGGTAGGCGACAAGCTGCTCGTCCAGCGCGATGCAGTCGCAGAAAACCTCAAAAGCGTGCTTGCCTGCGTCGGGGTCGGGCGCGGGCGATTCGCCCTCGCGCGGCTCGGGCAGATTATACGCCTCATGTCCCAAAAGCTCCATTTTCCTCACCTCCAGTCCATAATCTTTAACAAAATATCACAGAGTGACGGAAAAATCAACAAAAAACAGGGGGAAAGCCGCTAAATCCGACTTTCCTCCTGCAATTTCACCCGCAGCAGCGCGCAGTTTTTCTGCAACCGCCTATCCTGCGGCGCGAGGGACAGTGCCTTTTCCGCGCAGCTGAGTGCTTGCTGTGCCTGCCCGATATGATCGTGTGCGAGCGAGAGCAGGTCGTAAGGGTAACTTCCCCAGGCGAAGGGTTCGCAGATGTAGGTGCGCGGCCGCTCCGTGATCGTGAGCGCGCGATTTACCATAAAAATAACACCGTACCAGTTCTTCTGCGCGTAGAGCAGGTCTGCGAATTCAAGGTACGGCTCGCGCAGATATGGTGCTTCGGCAACGGCACGGTGCAGCCAGAGTGCGGCCTCTTCGTCGCGCCCCAACTGCCGCAGGCAGCGCGCGATGTAGCGCATCGAGGCGCAGCGCTCATCGCGCCAGACGGCACGCGGCATCGCAAGGTGCTCTTTCAGCACGGCGACGGCGCGCTCCCATTCGCCGCGGAACATATATTCCCGCCCGAGGTAGTGGCGGTCACGGTCGTTGTCCGGCTCTTCGCGCACCGCAAGCTCCAGAAGCGGCAGATACTGCCCGCGCGATTTGCTGGGGTCGGGATGGTGGTCGAGTTGCACACCCTCAGCGTCAACAAACTGCTCTGTACCCTCGCCGGTGTATTCCAGCACCTCATGCACCGCGCCCTTCCAGCGGTAGCAGCCGTTTTTGTGGATCTTATCCGCCCAGAAGACGCAGCCCTCGCGCCCATCGGGGAGGAAGCTCCATGTGTAGCGGTAGCGCCCGCGCGTTGTGTCCGGCTGCCACGCTTCCTCCAGCTTTTTGCGCCAGCCGGGGCGGAACTGCTCGTCAAGGTCAATGCAGCAGCAGAGGTCGGCGGCCTTTGGGACGAGCGTCAGCGATTCGTTGCGCGCTGTATCAAAGCGCCACGGCGCGATGATCTTCTGCGAAACATGCGCGCCGCGGACGCGCAGCTTTTTGACCGTATCGTCCGTCGAGCCAGTGTCGAGCACACAGACGTCGTCCGCTTCGGACGCGGAGTCCATGAAACGCTCAACAAATTGCGACTCATTTTTGCAGATGGCGTAAACACAGATTCGGTAGGAAATGGGGATCACCTTCTTATTTTATATGTATGGCGGCGCGGCGTGTGCCGCACCGCCTTTGCTTAGGTTGCGAGCAGACCTGCCGCGCGCAGGTTCGCAAGCAGCGCGTTGAGCGTTGTGACGGTGTCCTCGGTGCCGGTCGCGTCCGTGACTGCCGCGGCTACGCGCGTGTCAGCGGGACCGGCGGGCCCCTGCGGCCCGGTGGGACCGATCGGCCCTTGCGCTCCGTCGCTGCCGACAAGACCTTGCGGACCGGCAGGACCGGCAGGCCCTTGCGGTCCGGTAGGGCCGACAGCACCCGCTGCACCGACCGCGCCGACAGGCCCCTGAGGCCCGGTGGGACCAATGGGACCCTGAGGCCCGGCTGCACCGGCAGGTCCCGCGGGGCCTACGGCGCCGGTCAGTCCCTGCAAGCCCTGAGCGCCTTGCGGACCGGCGGGCCCGGTCGGGCCAGTTGCACCGACTGCACCGGCGGGGCCTTGCAGCCCTTGCACGCCCTGCGGCCCCGTGGGACCGATCGGACCGGGTACACCTTGGATCCCTTGTACGCCCTGCGGCCCCGTCGGCCCCTGCACATACTGCGGCGGAAAGACCGGCGGGAACGGCGAGGGACAGGGAGCAGGGCAGGGCGGCGGACAGCATGGCTTTGCGCAGCCGTACGAATTCTGAAAACGATTCATCAAAATACCCTCCTTCTAAAGCTCGGGGCAGGAAAACTCCTGCGTTTCATTCTATGCGCGCCCGACGAGGAGGTGAGCGCAAGGGAATGTGCACGTTTTGTGAACAATTGGGAAAAAACTTGCAACAGATGGGGCAGTATGCTAACATACTGTAATATGTTCAGCAACAGGAGGATGTCATGCAGAAGAAATTGCTTATCCCGATCCTTGTGGTACTGGTAATAGTCATCGTGCTGATCACGCGAGGCTGCGGGAAGAAAGATACAAAGCAGGAAGCCCGACAGGAAGAACCGCAGGATACGGTGGCTGATCTATTTGACGATGCGAGCGCTGCGGGGAATGATGTCCGCGCGCAGTTCGGCACGATGACAGCTGACGAAAACGGCGGCGTTGATATCACCGTCGAAGCAGATGGCACGCAGACGACCTATACCTATACAGACGTTGCGTCTGACGCGTGGTATGCCGATGCGGTCAACTATGTTGTTTCGACCGGTGTGATGAGCGGCGACGATGCGCAAAAACTCTTTCAGCCGGAGTACGGCGTGGAGCGGTATTTGTTTTCGGTAATCATGTACCGTTTTGCCGGCGGCACGCCGACGGAAACGGATGCGGCCTTCAGTGATCTCACCGGTGAGGAATGGTACTATGACTACGTCAAGTGGATGGTCGGCGAGGGATTGATGGGCGGCAACGGCGGAGCGTTTGATCCCAACAGCTTTCTTTCCTGTGAGCAGGCGATCATTGTGCTCTATCGCTTGGCGGGCGAACCGGTGGTTTCCGGGACGCTTGACGGCTATCCCTATGCACCGAAAGTGTCGGAGAGTGGAAGGGACGCCGTGACCTGGGCATGGAACAACGGGCTCATTACGGAGAAGGAATGCGTCTGGTATCCGACACAGGCCGTCAGCCGTGCGCAGGTCGCGCTTTTGCTGATGCGATATGACGCGCTGATCGGTCGAAATGCAGCATAAGTAAAATTCTTGCGGGTGTTCTGTAAAAACAGAATGCCCGCAAACCATTGAAAACGCTGAATTTTTTGATTGTTGTAAAATCCAGGAAAAAGAAAATGTCAAAAAAAGCAAAAAAACTGTTGACAAAAGCGGCGGTAGGTGCTAAGATAACACCTGTTCCGCGAATGGAGCGTGCACCTTGTAAATTAAACAACGAAACTTTGACAAGCACCAGATGAAA
>OHJY01000089.1_pt1 | contig 36663 bp, 38 predicted proteins | sample 1568681 | NCBI WGS metagenome assembly OHJY01 (sample SAMEA3879540, study PRJEB24766) | human gut metagenome | biome: human-associated habitat; feature: feces | place: USA | collected 1985/1987
TTGATAATTCTTTCATAATCACACTTCCTTTTTTTCATTTTTTGCATTGTATCATTTTTTTATGAATTGTAAAATAAAATTGTTATGGAAAATCAGATTAAAATCTTTAAGCAGCTTCAAGAGACTTCTTCTCGTTTAGGTAAGGAAGCTATCATTTCAGAAAACAAGGATAATAAGTTCTTCTGTCAGTGTCTCAACTTTCTTTTGAATCCGTTTATTACCACAGGAATAGATGTTAAGAAATGGGATAAAGTAAGTGTAAGCGGTGGCGGTTTAGGTCATACGGACGATCTTGCTGAAGAATTCTTGATAGTTCTAGAACATGTTCAAAACAATAATTCGGGTAAGATATCAACAGTAGAGACTGTGAAGGGTTGGTGTTATAAAATGGGGGATGAAATTGAGGAGTTCACCCGAGCTATGATTACCAAGTCTCTCAAGTTAGGGGTAGATGCTAAGACAGTCAATAAGTGTATTCCTGATTTGATTCCCGTCTTCGATGTTCAGTCAGGTACTCCGCTTGAGCAATGTAAGTTAAGCGGTAGTGAATGGATTAGCATCAGTCGTAAGCTCAATGGAACACGATGTGCGTATGTTGGTGATAAATTATTCACCCGTCAAGGAAAAGAATATAAGGGTCTTGACCATATCCTGGCTGATCTGAAGGCTATGGGGTATGAGGATCGCATGTTCATTGATGGCGAGTTGATTTATAAGAACAACGAAGAACTGTCTGACAGCGATGCATTCCAGAAAGGCACGGGAATTGCTATGAGTAAGGAGGGGGATAAGTCACAACTCAAGCTTGTTGTGTTTGATGTATTCCCTTTGCCGGAGTTTTACAGTGGTGAATCAAAGGAAGACTATCTTGGCCGCAAGAAATATCTCATAGAGCTCAGAAGCAAAATCAAATCATTACAAACGAAGAATGTATCAGTGGTTCCTATCGTATATCAGGGAACGGATCACTCAAAGATCGAGCAGTGGTTAGATTACGCAGAGCGTCATGATTGGGAGGGGGTTATGCTTAATCTGAATTCACCTTATCAATGTAAGCGTGTGAAGACGCTTATTAAGGTCAAGAAGTTCTTCAGCTGTGACATCCGTTGCGTAGGTGTCGAAGAGGGTACTGGCAGAAATGAGGGTACGCTTGGTGCTCTTGTTTGTGAGTATAAGGGTAACGAGGTAAGGGTCGGCACAGGATTTAGTGACGAGAAGCGTAGGGAAATTTGGGCAGATCCTGATAGCGTTATAGGTAAGATTATCAGCGTAAAATACAAGGAAGAAACAAAGAATAAGAATGGTTCAATAAGCATCCAGTTCCCAGTATTTGAGGCGGTACGCTTCGACAAGAACGAGGAAAGTTATAACTAATTTTAGCAAAATAACTAAAATCCCCAAAGTTTTCAATAAAAAATTTTGAGCTTTGGGGATTTCTTTATACCTTTGTATCAGAATTGTAAATGAAATAGTGATTAACATGGCAACATTCGTACCTAGTAAATATCAAAAGACAGTTTATACCTACATCACAAAAGGTAAGGGAAACGCAGTGATAGATGCTGTAGCAGGTAGCGGTAAGAGTACTACAATAGTTAATGCTCTCAAACTCATACCGACTGATAAACAGATACTCTTTTTAGCATTCAATAAGAGTATTGTTGAGGAGTTGAAGATAAAGATCGGCAATCTTCATAATGTTGAAATTCGTACACTTCACAGCCTTGGCATGAAAGCGTTGTTGAAAGCGTATAAATCTCAAGTCGACGATAACAAATACACATCGTGGCTCAATAGCGGTATTCAGAGCGGATTCATCAAGCCGACCTATGACCTCAAAGATAAGGCTGGGGAATGGAAATCAAACATTTTGAAGCTCATTGATCTTGGTCGTGTAAATCTCGTAAGAAGCGAGCAGGAGTTAGACGAGTTAGCGTTTAAGCATAATCTGATTCTGTTTGATAACGAGACTAGCAAGGCAATTCAGGGTATTAAGTGGGGTGAGGGTGAGACCGCTTGGATTGATTATACCGACATGGTATATCTTCCTGTTGTGAAGAACTTACGCATGTATCAGTTTGATTGGGTGTTCATCGACGAATGTCAGGATTTGAACGCTGCTCAGCGAAACCTATTCTTGAAGTGTATTAAGCCTAGCGTGGGAAGATTCGTAGCGGTAGGAGATCCTCGTCAGGCAATATACGGATTTGCCGGAGCAGATGTTGAGAGTTTCAACCTTTTGAAGCGTATTCCTCATACAGTGAAGCTTCCTTTGAGCGTTTGTTATCGTTGTGACTCAACGATTATAGATTTGGCGAAGTCAATAGTTCCTCAGATTGAAGCAAGGGATAACGCTCCCGCAGGAGTAGTTTGTAATGAAAGCGTTATTGCTGATGTAAAAGACGGAGACATGGTTCTTTGCCGAGTTTCAGCTCCCCTAGTTAAGTTATGTATGCGTTATATTTCTCAGGGTGTGAAAGCATATGTGAAAGGCAGAGATATTGGTAAGAACTTAATCAACATGATTAAGAAGACCAATAGAAAACGCATGCCTGAGGTGATGGAGAAGCTCGAGAGGGAGTTAGGTCGCATAATAGGTAAAGTGGTTGCTAAGACACATTGTAGCGAGCAGGAGGCACGAGAAAGCGATGCTTATCGTAGCTATGAGGATAAGTTGAACGCTATAACTATATTGAGTGAGGGGTTAGAGGACGCTGATGAGGTTATGGACAGAATAGATATGATCTTTTCAGATGATTCAAAGAACGGAATATGTCTCAGCACAGTTCATAAGAGTAAGGGACTTGAAAGCGATAGGGTGTTCATCATATGTCCCGATAAGTTCTATGTGAAACCTTGTATGAGGGTTCCTTGGATGGCGGAACAAGAAAGAAACCTAGTTTATGTAGCGTACACACGAGCAAAACATTTCCTGGGGTTTGTAACAGACTTTTCCGCAGAATAGCAAAGTTTTTAATAACAAGAAATAGTAAATCAAATCAGTATGGCAAACAATCAAGATCTAGACAAGGTGCTCAAAAAGCTCCGCAAACTACAAAATCTCTATGAGGGAGCAAAGGCTATTAACAGCGAGGGTGAAGCAGAAAATGCTGCCTTCCTTATTCAGAAACTCCTTACAGAGTATAATCTCACCATGGACCAAATTGGCGTAGAGCCTGAACAAGATCCTATTCTTCAAGAGTTCACATCAGGTTTTACCTATAAGAGCATTGGCGGTGAATGGGAAATGAGACTTCTGCATGTTCTTTGTAAGCATAACTTTTGTCTCTGTTTTGTTTATGGTAGAAGCGTTAAACAGCTACTGCTTATTGGAAAGAAGGAGAATCTTGAGATTGTTAAGTGGCTCCGTTCCATACTTTCAGAGCGTTATGTTCAGTTCTCAAAGGAGAAATACAAGGAATATCTTGAAAGCGTTCCTCCGTATGTTAAGCCTATGAGCAAGGACAAGTATCAGCGTGGCTATCTTATGGGTTGTGCCGCAGGTCTTGATTCAAAACTTACTGCTGAATCTGAGCGTGATAAAAAGCAAGACGAAGAGTTCAGTACAAAGGTAACTGCTCTTGTGGTTCGTAACAACGCTGCTCTAGATGAATATGTAGCTGAAAAATTTGGTAAGACTGGAAGTCGTAAGGGTTCTCGCATCAACTCAGCTCAGGCATATAATTCAGGCTATGAGGATGGAAAGAATACGGAGATTTATAAACCTATTGCTCAATCTCATCGAAAGAATGCTGAATCTGTTCAGTTATTAAAGTAGCATAGATAAGTATTTCATAAAGGTTAGAAAATTAAGCAGAGAACAGTCGTGAGATAGGTCTCTGCTTTTTTTATACATAGTTACTTACTAAAACAGTTTTGATATGAATATTCTATTTGATGGTAATTATCTTTTTCACAAAACATTTAGCATATTCTCAACCTATTACAATGGGCAAGATATGTCTGAGGTTTTGGCGGATAAAGAGAAAAGACAGGTTTTGATACGAAAGTGTATCATTGATATGTGCGCTACAATTAAGCGTTTTGAAAAAGATATAAAGCGTGTAGCGTTTGTAATTGACAGTCATTCGTGGCGATACAATTTTTATGCTGATTATAAGTACGCTCTCACCAGAGTGAGGGATGCTTCGTATGAAGGGTTTTTAGAATGTTTGAACGAATTTGAAGCTCTGTTAAGAAAGCGAGGTATCATAGTCAGTAGAGTACAAGGAGCTGAGGGTGACGACTTGCTTTATGTATGGTCGTTGTATTTTGGTTATTGTCTTGATGAAGAGTTGGTGATAATTACGGGAGATTCCGACATTCGTCAGATAATGACAAAGAATGTAGCATTATTCAATAACAACTCCAAGAACTTGAAAATGTATTGTATTCCTGAAAAGGAAGTGTTTTGGAATGAGTATCTCGACACAGATGTTCAGGTAGTAGCGGTAGATCCGTTTGAGATCTTGTTATATAAGGTTATTATGGGAGATAATAGCGATAACATACCAAAAATCAAAAACGGATTTGGTCCCAAAGCGTTTGAAAAATTCATAGCGTGGATAGGTAATTCCCGACCTCAGCGTGAATGCGACCTTGTATCACTTTCTCAATGGATAGCAGGAAAATTCTCTGAATTTGCTAAAATGTCTGAGGAAGTTGTTTTAGGAATGGTGCTATTCAATTTGAAAATGACTTGGCTAAACCTTTCAGTGTATAATGAAATGAATTGGAAGAGTAAAGACGGAAGGAGTTTGCTTGAACATATGCTTGATGATGTGAATGCCCAGAAGGATAAATACAGTTATAACAGAGGTTATACGCTTGAACAATTTTACGGAATGCCTATTAAATAACATTTAATTTTTGTAAAGTATGAAAAAGTTTTTAATGATTTGTTGTGCGTTATTTATGACGCTTATCGCTTTCACTTCTTGTAAGGATGTGAAGCCAGAGTACAAGTTTAAGCTGGAGATTGCCGGAGAGGTTGTGGATACTCCTACTAACATTCAAGGTGATTTTTCGGTAAATGTTTGTAACGATGCCATCGCAGAATACGACGCTCGATATGTCCGAACTGCTGAAGCAGAAGTTCCTTCTACGATTATGAGTATAGCGGAACAGGAAGGAATAGAAGCTAATAAGTGGCTTGATAATTACATTCAGAATAATGTTGTTGCAGAACTTGCTCCCACAACCGAATATAATATAACAGTCAAGGGGTATGTGCATGAGGAAGTCTCTGGTATTACATTTAGCGTAGATAAAGTATTCACTAATAAAGAACAATAAAATGGACGAAATTTCAAAGGCATTACATGCTGCTCAAATGGAGCGTCGCAATCACATCGCCAGCAGCTTTTCAAATCTTGCTGAAACCGCTATCAACGAGGAAGCTATTAAAAAGGCTGACGACTCAGAAGTAGAGGAAAAGGAAGAAGAGACCGCTGCTGAAGAGGAAGAGAAGGACGACGAGGAAAAGGAAGAAGAAAAAGAAGCTGAGGAAAAGGAAACTGAAGAATCAGATGAAGCAGACGGAGGTGAAACCGAGAAGTCTGACATAATGTATGCCCTCGGTAACGGAAACATTGAGATTACAAAAAGCGGTAAGGAAATCAAAGAACAGGTTGAGTCTGTATTACTTCCTGAGCTTAATGCTAATCTCGCTGTTAAGGAAGCTGAAGCTGCAGAAAAGTTAGGTGAGTGCGGTACTGCTCCAACAAGCGATCCTGATCCTTGGTGGACTGGAGATGTTAAAATGGATGTCGGCTATAAGATTTATGGCTGGCGTGAGATGGACTTCTGCAAACCAGAGTCTCGTATGTACGATTCATTATCTGCTAGTGATGAAGCTGAGAAGAAAGGCAATTGCCCAACTTCAGAAGCTGAAGCAAAGGCTCGTAGAGAATATAATGATATTGTGCGTGCTATTTGCAACATCCGTGTTGATATTAAGGCTTGTGAGATTCTCAAGGAACTTAAAGACAACGCTCAATATAAGCTGACACCTCGTCAAGTTATCACCCTCAAATTCTAAGAATACGAGGTATAGGAGTAGGAACATTCGCATCTGCCCGTTTGTTCCTACTTTTCTTTTACAGCGTTTTTTAAGGAAAAATGTTAGTAAAATGGAAGATCCTGTAAAAAAGTATTTCAAAAAGGGTGACATCGTAATAGACTTTCCAGGAAGTGTCTGGGGTAATAAGAAATTTGTCGTAGAAGGATTTCATGGTAATTGGTATTGTCCGTGTGCGTCGGTTCTTGAGTTAGGAAAACCTGATTCAAATAAATACCGCTGTAATTTTGACACACGAGATATGCGTTTAGTAGGTGCTACTAAAAGACCTATGAAGAATCTTGATAAACGAGTTATTGCTAAAATGATGAAGAATGGAGTCGTCGAAGCAAAGCGTGAATTTTTAATAAGGGTAAATACAAAGACACTGTAAATATGTTTGAATGGGCATCGTGGCACGATAAGTTGCCAAACGACGATCTTGAGGTTTATGAGCCTCACTTAAAGCTGTTCTTTGAGACTATGTACGAGCGTCAGCTCATATGGAAGCGTAGGTTCATTGAACAGCGTCCTCGTCCTTGGACAGATAATGAAATTTTCAGAAATTCAAAGTTCACAAATGTTTATAGGGAATTAGATAGGAACAGCCAGTGGCAAATTAAAAACATACTACTTGACTCTTCACTTTCAAGGGTTAATTTGATTTGGAAGATGATGGTATTCCGCTTCTTTAATTGTCCTGAAATATTTGAATTAGGAAAAAGCGTTATGGGATGGAAGAATGGAATTCCTGATTGGAATGAATATAATGAGGATACATTCGCAGATTTCATAGCAGATGTACGCAAAAGAGGACAGAATCCTTACACTACAGCGTATCTCATAAACAGCATGGCAACGCCAGGAAAGTCTCGTGATTACTGTTATACTCGTTTAGTTATACCAACGCTTCATAAACGAATTCCCGAGTTGATATCAAAGGTTATGAAGGCTGAAAGTCCTGAAGAGATTATAAAGTATCTCAAAACACTTCCGGCAATAGCAGATTTCATAGCGCATGAGTTTTATCAAGATTTCACTTATATCGCTAGATATACGAATAGGGAGTTTATGAAGTTTGACCAAAACGACTTCACAAATGTTGGTCCTGGCGCAAGCGTAGGTATTCGTCTGATATTTCCTAGCTTGAAAACAAAAGATCAAGAACCTGCTATATATCGTCTCAAGGAGATGGCGGATGAGATTCTTGAATCAATAGGTTTAGAAAAGGGTGAATTATTCCCTTATTTAAGCTGGGATAAGGAAAGTGGTAGCTACTACACTTTTACTTCAGAAGACTTAAAGGCAGGCAGAATACATCGTGAGAATCTCACTTATAGCGGTATAACGCTTCATCAGATAGAGATGTGGCTCTGTGAATTTCAGAAATACTGGAAAATGACTATTGGTGAAGGGAAACAGCGTAGTAAGTTTGAACCTAAAACTGACAAATTAACATTGGAACACCATGAGCATAAGTAAGAAGATAAAGGAAGTCAAGGCTGATCTAGATCTAGACTTTCAGTTAATGGCTGCTGAATTAGACACTTCCGTCAAGAACATGAAGTTTATTTCAAGGTCGATAATCACAGACGCTATCATGATAGATAAGGTAGAACAGCTGATTACGGATATCGAACAAAACGGAGTTGAAGTAACTTCTTTCAACGACAATACTGTCCTTTATGAGTATCTAGGAGAAGCGGTTGTGATACATTCAGTATTAGGGGACAAATTCATAATCTTTGATTCATCAATTGTTTCTACAATAGAAAGTAAGTTAGTGAGTTTTAACTAACACTCATACAAAGCAGTTAAATAAGGTAGGGAAGTGTTCAAAGCACCTCCCTTACTTTTTGTTTAACAGTTATAAACTTCTTGAAAGTAAAATCGAGAATATAAAGTAATTACTATATGAGCGGATTCGCTAAACAATTAGAAGCAATAGATCTAGCCGAAGCCAAGTTGAAGGCGAAGCGTTTCAGAACGCTTGAAAAGGCATTGAGATCTGACTCTCCTGAAGATATGCTGAAGGCGAGTCAGGTAGTCAACGCTATTCAGAATAAGGGTAAGGCAGAAGATCCGAAAGCGTTTTTCATAGACCCACTCCAGTTCAATGCTAATCTTGGTTATAAGGATAAAGCGTTTTCTTTGACATACGCTACTCTGAAGAGAATGTCAAAGACTCCTATTATCAACTCAATTATCAAGACTCGTAAAAATCAAATAGCAGACTTCGCAGAACCTCAGGAAAATAAGTATTCTACAGGATTCGTTATTCGTAAAAAGCATAAAAACGGAGTAGAACAGAAGATGACAGAAGCTGATAAGAAGATAGCTTTTGCCATTACTGATTTTCTTATGAAGGGCGGTAATGTTAGTCAATGGGGTTATGACGACTTTGATACTTTTATCCGTAAGATCGTAGAGGATTCATTAGTGTATGACCAAATGACCTTTGAAGTAATAAGAAGCCGCAGAGGAAAGGTTGAGAGCTTCTTAGCAACGGACGCAGCAACTTTCCGTATTGCTGATTCATATTACGATAAGGATTACGAAAATGCATTCTTTTCTCGTAATAGTGCTCCCGTTTGGCAAAATACGGCTGATTTTGGCCCAATGGTTAAGGGTTACTATCCAGCATATGTACAGATATATCAGCAAGCAAAGGTTAATGAATTCTATCCATGGGAACTTTGTTTTGGCGTAAGAAACCCAAGCACTAGCATACATGCTAACGGATATGGATGTTCAGAGCTTGAAGACCTAATCAATGTTGTGACTAGTATGCTTTGGGGAGACGAATATAACAGAAAGTTCTTTTCTCAAGGTAGTGCTCCAAAGGGTCTTTTGCGTATTAAGGGTGTAAATAATGAAGCAGCTCTTCAACAGTTCAAACAGCAGTGGCAGTCTATGATTACTGGCGTTATGCAGGGTTGGAAGACTCCTGTTGTTGAAGCAGATGTAGATTGGATAGACCTACAGAAGAATAATCGCGACATGGAGTATAGCAGCTGGATGGAATACCTTATCAAGATAGCTTGCGCAATATACTCAATAGATCCTACTGAAATCGGATGGGACATTAGTAGGGGTAGCGGTAACAGCGGTTTATTTGAAGGTAGTCAAGCAGAGCGTTTACAACATTCTAAAGATAAGGGTCTGTATCCTCTCTTGAAGTTTATTCAGCGTAAGTTGAACAAATATATCGTAGAGCAAATCAACCCAGACTTTGAATTTGTATTCATGGGTCTCAACGGAATGACAATTAGTGAAGAGCTTGAGATGGATATTAAGAAACTCAACTCATTTCAGACTGTTAATGAGATTCGTGAGAAGTATGAGTTAGAACCGCTTGAGGGTGGAGATATGCCTGAAAATTCTACCTTTGTTCAGGCTAAGAATCAGGCAGAACAAAGAGCTCAACAGCAGATGATGAATCAACAGATGATGGGCGGTGGCGACGGAGAATTCGACGAAGGAGGATATATTGCTGAAGCAGATCCGTTCGCAGCCTATGAAGATGAATCAGACGAAGCTGAAAAGGCTCATTACAAAGAATCGTTTATTAAAGCATTTGATAATTTCTTAAAACAAGAGGAAGAATATGGAAGGATTTAAGACCACAGCTCCCGTTGTTCAAGGTTTGGGAGTAGATTATTTACCAGCTCCTTTCGAGGATAAGAGTAATGAAGGTGTAACTTATTATGGTTGGGCTCCACTTGGCGTTGCTGAAAATGAAAAGGGGTGGCGCATAATGAGAGAAACATCACATTCAGGTACCATCAAGCGTGAATACGCTCAAGGTAGTATGGAATTCAAGTTCGCTTGGAGTGAAAGAGCAAATTACACTTATTCACGATAAATCGGTATAACATATGTCAACACAGAATTTAGGACAAGTTGCTGGCCTTTGGATAGGTAACCCCGCTCCAGAGAACACTAGTTTGATATGGTACGATAATACGCCAGCTATTCGTACTCATAAGGTTTATGACTTTGCTGTAGGTGCTTGGGTAGTGTTAGATAAAAACGCTATATCAGCAATAACTTATTCAGAGTTGAGAAACCTAGCTCGTAACACAGGACTTACTCAGGGAAGTTGGTATAAGGTCACAGACCAAGGCAACATATTAGCATTAGCAATAACTACTACAAAGGTTCAATATGTAGATATCAATAACAATTTCGTTATTGACGATCTTGCTTCAAACGCTACTTATGTAGTAACTTCTTCGAATCTTCTTATCGACGATATTCAGGGAGTTTGGAATGCTAATGATAAGAAACTCATGTTCTCATTTGCGGACACTGTCCAAGATGATAACACTGCTGATGATTATATTTTTGGTAAAAAACGACGCAACAATGTTTGGTCGCTTGCGAAGTATAAGCTGTCTTCACTTGTCTCATCAGTAACTGGAAATAGCATTACTTGGAATAAGGGGTTCTTTTTTAATTTCAGAAAGAATCTTCAAGACAACACTAATGTCTCAGGCGGTGTTGTAGGAAAGGATGCTTATGATACAGATAAGGCAGCTCTTCAACAAAATATTGATAATGTTGCCGTTTCGAATCAAGCTATCCTCAATTCAGCTAAAAATTACACTGACGGAAAGGTTGCTGCAAGCGAGATTTATAGTAAAGCACTGCCATCTGCTCCAACCACAGGAACCGCTATTGATATAGCAAGCGGTGATACACTGTCGTCTATTGTAACGAAGATTCAGCGTTGGATAAATCAGTTTAAGACAGCTACTGGTATAAGGGTAGGGCAGTCTTTCTCTCCATCGTCTACAAGAGCTTCTATAAATAATAACGACACTGTTCAAAGTGCTTTAGAGAAGACTCAAAAGGCAATCAACGATGTTAGCACTGCCGCAGGAATTGATGTCAATATTTCGCCTAAATTTCCTTTAATTGCAGATCCGTGGGGAGGTGGCATAGATGGAACGCAACCTCAATACGAAAACACGAATACGCAAATCTCTGGTTCAGATAAGGTTTTAACGGCATTGTCTAAATTGAATTTTTTAGTAAGGCATATAAAATCTTTTCAAATAAATAAATATGCTATAACACTAGAAAAGATAGCAAAAGCAGGAGTGTTACCTACTGATATTTTTAGAATTGATATCAATTCTTCAACTAGTCTAGATGGATGCGGAATTGGAGGAGTAATTGTTCAAGGGGTAAGTAATAATTTCTTTGCATACGATTCTTCACACCCTAATAATCCGTATAGATTAAGATCTTATTACGACTCTTCATTTCCTAAGATTCTAGCGTTCTCACCAGTAACTCCAGTCATAGAAAATGCAGAATTTGATTATTCTATTTGTTCTTCTTTTGTGCATTTCGCTGAGGAAGGAATAACCTGCCAGATAATAATTCAATTATCAAAAACAAAATACGAATCTTTGTATAACGCTAGATATAGATATTTTAAGGGTGTTATCAACGGAGATGTATATGATTATCAATTAAGCATGACAAATTATTCAGTAGCTTTGAATAGAATAACTATATTGAATCTAAATTTATCTAAAGAAACTTTAACACAAAGAAGTCATCAACATATTGTATTAAAGTTGACTCTAGACCCATCAGTAAACGCTTAAAAGATTGTAACTTATGTGTAAAATTGTTTATCTTACTTGTAACCGCTTTAATAAGGAAGCTAGAAAGTTCCGTAACGATCTTGCTTCTGAGCTTAAAAAGCGAAACATAGAAGTTGTGAAGGGTTATTCCTACGACATCTTTAACTTTTGGAGAAAGCATAAAACATATGGAATATCATTAGCGTTCGATTTCTATCAGGATGGTAAGAGCGGAGCAGGATTAACGCTTAATAAAAATTGTAGTTACATTGCTCGTGATTTTGCATATAATCTTTGTAATGATCTAGATAAACTAACTCCTAATATTGCTTGGAGAGACTTCAAGTTCGTCTCTTCAGGCGATAAGGAGTGGTATAAATCGTTCAATAAGGTAAGTTCTACTACAAAGGCTATCTTCTATCTATGTACGCAAAATAATGAAGTTGAGTGGGATTTATTCACCTCTTTCAGAGATCATATAATTCGAGTTTTTGTTGATGAGATTGTACGCTGTTTACGCAGCAATTACGATTCAGAAAATTACAGAAAGCGAGTTGCAGCAGCGCAATTGAAGTTAAGAAAAATAAAAGAATAATACGATTATGGAATGGCTTAATGAACATGTAACGACTATCGTATCTATCTTCTTTGGTACAGGAGGTATAGTATATGCAGTTGTTTCGCGAATCTTAGATAAGAAAAAGTATGAGCAAGAGGTTCGTGGCGCAACCGCTGAAGCTGACATGAAAGGGGAAGAATTCTGGAAGCAACGCTATGATGTACTTCAAAAGGAAGTGGAAAATAAAGACGCTTGGTGGAAAGCTCGTTACGATTCACTCTATCAGGAGTATGAACACGAGCGTCATCTCACAAATGAAATCATTACTTCTTTCCGTAATGAATTGAATGAGATGCGCAACGATTACGAGAAACAGCGTGAAATAGAGCGTCAGAAGTATGACAAGCTCATGGAGCAATATCGTGCTTTTGAGGAAGAAAGTAGCGTTAAGGAACATGAATATCATGATCGTATAAGCGCACTTGAAGAGCTAGTTACTAAATATGAAAAACGACTCGGAGCAAAGAAATAACGGGACTATGAATAAGTATGTAACAATAAGTGTAGGTTCTATTGTAACGCTGGTTATGGGTCTTGTAATCGGGTTCTTTTTAGGTAAGGCTGAAGTTGAGCCTACTCCTGCTAAGACTCAAAGAATTATAACTTGGGCAAAGGGAAAGGAAACTATAAAAGAAGTTCCTGTCCCCGAGCCATATGCTGTACACGATACTGCTTATATTGTTAAAGAAGTTCCTATCCATACTGATACCGCTGCTTTGTTCAAGGTTTGGAGAGATTACTACCTTACCAGAGATTACGATTTAGACTTCAGCGATGATTCACTTGGAGTATTTAAGGTGAAGTTTGCTGTTCATCAGAATAAGGTAGCTTCTTCTCCCGTAGCTACAATACAACCTAACATCAGAACAGTAACAGAAGAGAATACAGTTTACAAAGTTCCTTTTATACAAGGTTATGCTATGGTAGGAACTTCTGTAGATTTTTCTGTCAATCAGATTCAACTCGGAATAGACTTGAAGCAGAAATTTTTGATAGGTGTTAGCGGAATACGAATAAAAGACAATTATGGTTATACTATCAATGCAGGAATAAAATTTTAACTATATGTTTGAAGAATTAAACAGAAGAAGACAAGCGGTTGCTGAGAATATAAGCAAGTCGTTTGAAACCGACATAGAAAAAGGTCGTGACGGTGTTTATGTAGATAATTCCGAGAATAGACGCTTGTGTCGTGTAGGAATGTCCTATACAGATGGTTTTAAGCGTGGTGCGAGGGTTACTGCTACACTACCTACAGGAAAGGTTATTAGCGGTAAATTTCAAGAGTTTTACGGCAACGGCAGGTACGCTAGTATAAAGACTGACGAGGGTCAGACCTATGGCGTTACTCCTGATAAGGTAAAATTAGAATCTTCATCTAAGAAAAGTTCTGAAAAGAAAGTAGATGTTAACAAGGTGAGAAGTCAAATCCGTGATTTACAGAGAGAGCGTAGAGCTGTTGAGGTAGATATGGAGGAAGAACTTGCTCAGTTAGGTGAAGAAGCTATAAACGACGGCAACCACCCAGTTGTAAAGCGTTACGGAAAGATGCTAGATAGCATTGACAGTAAGATTTCAAAATTACAATCTAAAATAAAACAATAAGCTATGTTTGAGGAATTAAATAAAAGGCGTCAGGCTGTAGCTGACAATATAGCGAAGTCTTTTGAAAACGATATTGAGAAAGCTCTCGGAGCAGGTTACGATCCTGAGGGTAGTGACGGAGATAATGTTGAAAAAGCTCGTCATGGTGTATATGGAGATACTGCTCAAAATCGCAGGTTAAACAGAGTTGGTCAAGAGTACGGATCTAAGAAAAAAGAAGAAGCTCCTTCTGGTAAAAAGCAGTCATCAGAAAAGAAAGAGGATGGCGGTTCTAACAAGCTATCTCAGAGTGCTGCGAAGGCAAGTGATAAAGCATTAGAGCGTGCTTCAAAAGATCCAAAGGCTTCTGCTGAAGTTAAGGCTTCTGCTAAAAAGGAAATGGAGAATAGAAAGGCTTCTTCAGGAGAATCTAAAAAGGGTGTTAACAGTGCAAAAACAGAATTAACTACTTTATTTGATTCTTTAGATTCGTGGGCAGAAGACGATTGGTTTAATTCTGAAAAACAAGCTGAATTGTTTAGCAATATGTCGTCTTTGATTAAGAAATATGATATTTCAGAGGATGAATATAATGAGATATCTAAGCAGTATCAAGCTTATGATATGCCATATACGGATTTCGCTCCTCATGAGATGTTAGTTCCTATTGCTAAAAACAAGATTCGTACTGAGCTTAATAAATTCGATGAGTTTTCAGACGACGATTGGATGACGGGAGATAAACAAACAGAAATAGAAGATAAGTTGCGATTCTATGTTCGTCATTATAATATAGACGAAAAAGAATGGAATGAAATTGTTAAACCTTATGCGGAGGGTCTTTCTGGACTTCCTTATGAAGATTTCAAATAATGGCTCATAAACATGATACTCACTTTATTCCTTCTCCTTTCAAAGCGGTTACTCAGTATGAGAATGCGTTTGTAAGAGCTTGGAATAATAATATGGCAGAAGCAGTTGCGGAGGTACTTAAATATATCGCCAACGCAACTGCCGTTGCTATTAAAACAGGTCAAGTAGGCGGTACGAGTATATTAGATGAAATTGAAGACACAGAGGTTGAAAAGGCTCATCAAGTAGGAGATCTTCATCCTAACGGAAAATGGGTTTGGACTGAATACGCTCCTGGAAAATTCGATTGGCGTACTGCTAATAAGAAAAAGAAAGCAACTCAAAAGATTTGGGAAATGAATCCTGAAATTGCTAAACTCAAGACATCAGCCGAGTGTCAAAAATATGTAGAGGATAAAGGCTATATTTCTTGGGCTAGTGATATCAAAAAAGCAGATCTCAAATCAGCTCAACTCATATGCTCTGCGTTAGTTAATCTTCACGACTTAATACCTTATCAAAGGATTAAGATAAAGATGGCGAAGCTAAAAAACGCTACTATGGATGCTAGTGATGGAGAGACTATCAGAATCAACTCCGATTATTTTACAACCTTTGATCCTTCAAAGTACTGGCATCGTACAAATGATAAATATGTAACTCGTAATAAACAAGCGTTAGAAAACACCGAGAAACGAATAAAACAAGCACTAGCAGCGAATCCTAACGCAGATGTAAGTAAACTTATTCAGACTAAAAATAAGCTGGCAGAAAAGATTGCTAAATGCCCACGCTGGACATACGGGGATGAAGCTACTCTAGCAGCTGATATAGTTCTTCATGAAATGGGTCATATACTCAACGCTCAGTGTAGCGGAGGTTGTGGACATTGGAAGAATCCTATGTACAGATTGTCTCATACTCCTGATGAAATAAAGAAACATCAACAGCTAAACGATGAGAGAAACGCAATCTTTCAGCGTTATTGTAAGGAGAAAAGGGTTCTTTCTGAATATAGTACAACGAAACCTGCTGAATTCTTTGCTGAGTGTTTCGTAGCTTGGGTTCATAAAGATAAGGCTCTTCCAAAGTATGTTTCAGATTTTTATGATAAGTATTTCAAAGAAACGACTCCGAAACGATGAAAAAGAATAAAAACGAATTCAAACCAGAAGTTGTACCTTGCTTAAATAGCAAGTGTGAAAACTGTTTATGGTATTTAGGTAATAAAGAGTGCGCTGCATTTGACGGTAAAATTCCAGAGATAGTGTGGCAAGGGAATCACACCCAAGTATTAGAAGAACAGTCTCAACCGCTAGTGTTTGAGGAAAATGGTCCAATATTGTAAAAAGATATGATATTTACACAGGCTCAAATACAAGATATGCTATCGATAATGTCGAGGTACCAGCTGACTTTTATAGCTACTCAGCTGGGACCTGCGTATTTATCACCAGCTGATAAAGCTATATTGCTAGCAGCAGGCATAGATGTTAATAAGTATAAAAACAGCGGAGGTATAATCGAACATGCATTTTTGTTTGGAATACTAGCTGATGCGATAGGGGATGACCGAGCAAAGAAAATGGATTATCCTCAGTTTCAGAAGTTCATAGCTTCAAAGAATTTTATTCCTCTCACAAAGGAAGAAGAATACGCTTTACAGCAAGTTAAAAATCGTGCTTATACGGATATAACTAATTTAGGTGCCCGAATGAGGAATGCTGTTAGTAATTCCGTTATCCGTAACAATCAACAGCAGTCATTAGCGGTTCAAAAAATGATTCGTGAAAAAACTGTTAAGGCTGTTGAATTGCGTTTAGGAGCACGAGCTCTTGCGGCAGATCTGGCTAATGCATCAAAGGATTGGGAAGTAGATTGGTTGAGAATAGCGTATTATTTAACACATGAAGCGTACAACGCAGGTAGGGCTCAAAGTATATTGAAACAACACGGAGCAGACGCTGAGGTATATTTTGATGTATATCCAGGAGCTTGTAAAAGTTGTAAGAAGTTATACCTAGAAGATCCTGACGATCCTGATTCAAAGCCAATTGTTTTTAAGTTAGATGAAATCATAGCTAATGGAAATAATATAGGCAGAAAGGTTGCTGATTGGAAACCCACTATCAGTCCAACTCATCCGTATTGCCGTTGCACAATTAACTATAAAGATCCTAACATGGATTGGGATCCTGAGGTTAGAGCGTTCACTAAACCTAAAAAGAAAGTGTCTAAGAATCCTAAACTTCAAGGTGTTAAATTAAACATAAAGATTCAAAAAGAGTGAAGAATAACAGAGTTATTTATTGTAGAAAATATATTGTAAAATAAATAGTCATGAAGAAAAAGAAATTGCTTTGCATTCAGCCTCACAGCGACGATGTACTTTTTTCCGCTGCTCACTTTTTATTTGACGAGAGATATGAGGTAGAGATACTCACTATTGAGCATAATGCTAAACGAGTAGCGGAAGACGAGAAATTATATGAATTTTTAGGTATTCCGTATCACAATTTGAATATTCAATTTGACGATCAATCTTTTTACGGATTTCATAAAAAGTATAAAGATGTAACGCTTGAAAATTCTATTGAACATCTTACTGAGTTCTTCGGTTCAGATAAACTTGAAGAAATTGCAAAAGCTATTAAGAAGTTCTTAAAGTCGGCAAGTTCAGATATTCAAGTAGTTGTTCCTTGGGGAGTAGGACATCCGTTCCATATATTCGTTAGAGATGTTGTAGAAAAGGTAGTGAAGAAACCGCTTTGGTATTACAGAGACTTTCCTCACTCATATAAGAAGCGTGCTTTGAATCAAGTCAAGCTTCAACTTGAAGATTTTGAGTTATTATCTTCAATTCCCGTAGCTGAATTCAATGATGTTAAATGGGATTTAGCTAAAAAGTTCTACAAGAGTCAATCAGGACTTCTTTGGTTTGAGCAGGGTTATATCCAGAAACAGCTTCCTGAGGAAGTGTATGTAAGAAAATCGTAAAATTGAATTGTATGAAAATACTTATAGCAGATTTTGAAATTGCTAAATACGGAGGTATAATCGAACATGTCACCGCAAAGGTCAAGGCTCTCAAAGCTCTTGGCCATGAGGTGGATTTAGCTCAGTTGTGTCCTAGTTCAACTACTCAAAAATTCTACGATAAGAAAGTAGCTGAATTCCAGTCAGGAGCGTTCCAAGAGAAATTGAAACGAAATTCTCAGGGCGGTGGTTATGAGTTTGATGAAGCAAGTGGTTATTGGAAGAATAACTATTATGGCTTCTTTCTTCCTCCGTCAAATCGCATAGGGGTATTTGAGCCTGATGCGTTAGAGCGTTGGCATAAGCTCATTGAGGGAGTAGATTTGATAATGTGGAATTTTATGCCTACAAAGAGTAGTGCTTGGGAGCGTAAGGATAAGAAATTTGACTTCTGGTGGAAATTTTTTGATTTACCTACAGACCAAGTTCGTCAAATGTTTATAGTTCACGATGCATACTTTGATGTTCGTGCTAGCAATGTAACCGCTTTGAAAGACAAGATAATGTTCTTAGAATGCGCCCATATAGCAGCGTATCAGTGTTGTAAAAATATAGGTATTCCAAGAACGCTACTACTTAATCCTCGCTTCCTTGAGGATGGTGAAAAGATGCCCGTAAAGATGATGAATAAGCGTGAAACAGATTTCTTCGCTGCTCATATTTTCAAGAGTATGAAGCATGTAGACGATCTTATACGAGCAGTTCCTCATCTCAACGCTCTTCCGATAGACACTTGTTCCGTTAAAATCGCTGGAAGCGGTATTGAACAAGCGTATATGACATCGCCAAATAAGTGTAAAGAACCTTATAAGGTGAATGCTAAAAAGGATCCTGATATAGATCCTCAGTATTATGGTCAGAAGATTTGGGATGTAGCTGAAGAGTACGGAATGGAATATCTAGGTCAGATAAGTGGAGAACAGGTTCGTGAAAATCTTTTGAATGCTAAATTTGCTGTAGATCCTTCATGGGCAGACCATTACGCTAATTATTGCAGAACTCATATCAATGGTTTCATTATAGAAGCTATGTTATGCGGTTGTTATCCAATTTTGAGAGATTATAGGGGGTTAGTTAAGAATGGTGAGGAAGTATATGACCCACTGTTTGAAAGTATTCGTGCTATAATCATTCCTTGGGACGCTACTCCTAAACAGTTCGCTGAGGCTCTTCGTGAAGCTCGTAAAATGAGTCCGGCAAAATACTTGAAGGATACGAAATACAATTTTGACTTGGTTCACGAACTATTCAACGCAAAGACTAATATGAAAGAAGTTTTGCGTATAGTTAAGGGCGGTGATAAGTTTGTAGAAAAGGAATTAGAATGCGGAAAAGACAGCGATAATGTTAAGCGTATATCAAGCGAGATAATGGAAGACTTCTATGGTATAGAACTTCCTATTGAATGGGAAACAGATTAGCACCAGTTATTATCTCTTCCATATCATCGATGTTATATTAAAATAAACATATATGTTATGGCAAAGAATGAACAAATAATTGAAAAGGCGGTCAAGCGTCAAGTAGGCGATGCCCACCCAAATGGTAAGTGGGTTTGGACAGAGTATAAGCCAGGAAAGTTTGATTGGCGTCCTATTAAAAGCGGTTCTTCTGCTAAGAAGACACCTGCTTCTACAAGCGGTTCAGACGACAAAAAGACAACATCTGCTCCAGCTCAGACAGCTACTCAGCAACCTACTGCACCTGCTCCAAAGAAATCACAGTACGACGCTCCTGAGCCTAAAATTGATTACCAAACTAAAAAGCCTCATAAAGAAGCTCCGTTTTTAGTTCCCGAAAGCTGGAATGTTACTGCTACTGGTGGTAAGCTGAAAAAGCAAAGTCGTTCTCAGCTTCGCGATGTTCTTAAGAAAAAGACTGATGATGAGATTTTAGGGTTCTTGAATAAAACAGGAAACAACGAGAATCTCCGTCAGTTAGCTTATGAAGAAGCAGCAGCCAGAGGAATTCCTGAAGATAAGATTGATGTAAGCGGTACTCTTCAGAAGAAATGGGATCAACTCAAACGCCAACGCGACTTATTGAATCCTGATGTTGATGACGATAAGAGTGAGGAGGAATACGGAACTTACGACATGTCTCTCCTTGAGAATATGGATATTGAAGCTTTCATGGAAAATTTCCCTGATGGTGACCTTGGTTGGATGGAGCGAGATCATCCAAAGGTAATGGAAGAATTTAATAAGTTCGTCTCCCTTTCAGATCGTCAGAGATACGACGCATTCTTAGATTATCAAAAGCGTCAAGATCCTTACTATGAGTCTCCTCAAGATCAGCTTCATGGATTAAATCGTCAGCTATTCATGTTCATGAATAATCCTGGCGGATTACCTATATTCGTATCTTCAGGCGGTGCTGGTGCTGGTAAAACAACTGGTATGCTTAAAGTAGCAAAGGAAAGCGGTCTTGAGCGTTTTGACCCTTCTCGACACCAACCAGGAGACGGAAGTTATGATTTTGTAATCGTTGATAAAGATGTTGACGATGAGAAGGAGTTCCGTAAGTTACTCGCTGAGCATAATGGAAAGATTATCGTTTTTGACGATAAGGATAAGCTCCTCACTTCTACTTCAAGCCCTATCGTATCGCTCATGAAATCAATAGGCGACGGCAACCCAGAAATGCGTGTATTCAAGAACATGGAGGGTAAGCAGGAACAGTTCAGAGGTAAGCTCATGTTCATTACTAATAAGTCAATGGACAGATTGAATAAGGATGAAGACCATAAGGCTATTATGTCTCGTGCTGCTAAAAACGATATCAAGTTCACTGTAAACGAAACTCTTGAGATACTTGAAAAGCGTTACAAGACCATGGGTGGTAAGCTGAAGTCAGCCTCATCTCCTCAGGAGGAACAAGATATTCGTCAGGAACTTTATGATACTATTTTAGCAAACAGAGATAAGATAGATCCGAATAAGTTTACTGTCCGTAAGTTCTCTGAGTTACTAGAATTGGCCGATACTATTATTTCTACAAATAAACAAGCTGAAGAAAATGATGCTTTGGGAGATTTGTTCGGAGGAAAGAAAGATTGGCGTCGTTCTGTAATCAAGGAGCTTAACAAGGCTGAAGATATTGACATAGAAAAGTCTGCTGAAGAGGATCTCGCTGAGATGGATGAAACTTCTAAAAAGAAGATGAAGGAATGCTTCAAAAAGAATCCGAAAGTTTGTAAGGAACTTTTTGGAGATGAAATCATCAAACTTTTGAATTCCGATAAGGCAGTTGAATCTGAAGAGAAGGAAACTGAAGAGGAAGTTAAGAAAGCGTTAGAGGATTCGCTTGGAAGCATGACTGTCGAGGAAGCTGAAGAAGTAATCTTTTCATAAATCCCGTTGATAATGAGTAAGAAATTATATAAAGCATTAGAAAGCATTGCCCTTGGATATTCCGAGGGCAGTGTTTCTGTTGATGTACTCATCAAGGCTTGTGATAATTATAAGCTCAAAACCGACTTTGAAGATGACTTCGATTACCAAATTTTGGTAGCAAAATCTTGTTTTGATTACCTAAATGGCGTAGAGCCTGATAAGGAGCTTAACAAGGCTATTATGCCAGGACAAACAAAGGTTATCGATGGAGTTATGTATATCTATTCTCCTACCAAAGTAGGTTCAAAGGTTGAATATGATTGGCATGTGGTTCAAAAGGGTACTAAAACAGGAAAGGATGTTGGTCGTGGCTCAAAGCTAGATAGTAAAAAGATAGACGATAAACAAAAATTCGTTAATTCATTATTTCCGAAAGATTTGAGTTCTTTGAAACCTACTGGTCAGAATATAGGCGGTAGCACAGGAGCTCAACTTATGGAGGATGTGAATGGAAATAAGTATATCGTCAAGAGAGGTAAGAATACTAACAATGGACATGTCCAAAGTGAGTATCTCACTAATCAGCTTTACGACATATTGGGATTAAGGGTTCCCGATTACGAACTTTACGACGATAACGGAGAAGCGGTTATATTGAGTAAGTTCATTCCAATGTGTAAGACTCCTAGTCTGAAAGATCATAAGGCTATGGCTCAGGGTTTTATAGCCGACTGTCTGCTTGCTAACTGGGATGTTTATCAAAATGACAATTGTCTTGTAGATCCTGCGGGTAGAATCATTCGTGTAGATAACGGAGGTTGTTTAGACTATCGAGCTAGAGGTACGAAGAAGACCTTTGACGACGATATCCTGGGCACATTTAAGAGCATGATTCAGTATAATCAGTCCGTTTATTCAACACTGGATGATGCCGACATTAAAAAGCAGATACAAGAGATTCGTTCTAAGAAAGATGATATAGTAGCGTTCTTAAAAGAAAGTGGTCAGGACGCTATGGCTGATATTATAGAAAAGCGTATTGATGGTCTTTCAAAGATTGAAAAGTATTTGAACGCTAATCAGAGTTTGACTTCTATACCTATTCTTCCTCGTACTCTGAAAAGTGAGGATGAAATGTACAGAGAACTTTCTGAGGAGGAGCTTGAGCAAATATGGAACGACGCTCAAGGAAGAAATGGCTATGCGAAACTTCTTAATAAAGGAGCTCAAGGTTGGGAACTTCTCAGTGAAATCTGTAAACTTCGTGGATTCGATGCCAGACCTCAGGTTGTAACTGATAGCGAATATTGGGATCTTGTTAAGAAAGATAAGTCTCGTCAATTCTTTAGAGATGTATCGGAAGATTGGCATGGTAGAGTTACTCTTGATGAGATGGCCAGAAGCATGCTTTTTGACGACGAGTGTTTTTATGGTAGCGTAGGAGTTTATGGTGAAGGAATTTATGCTCATAAGAATAATGGTCATAATTCTAGTCACACAGCTTCTGACTATAAACAAAGTGACGCTTGGAGTCATGCTAAATCTTACGCAACTCAATCGGGTAAGGGTTTTATCTATAAGGGTCTCATAGCACCAGACGCTAGAATAGCTCAATGGGATGTATTGAATAGAGAACTCAGTCAATTGACTGTTACTTCAGATCCTGTTAAGGCTAGAAAGCTCCAAGGAGATATTGAACATATCGATATTGATATTGAAGAAATTGATGACAAGATTCGCAATTCATCAAAGCTGATAGAACAGCAAGTGTATGCTGATATGAATTACGATCCTACTTCAATACAAGATATGGAGCTAGAGATTAGCGGTACTGATTGGGATAAGGTTAATGCTTTCGGTGAGCGTGAGATACCTTCATATGAAGACTTTGTAATAGGTAAGATGCAAGATTGGGTTAAGGCTCAAGGCGGTACTGCTACCATAGGAAAGGGTGTTGTAAAATTCTCACTTCCGGACGCAGATACAGAGTTATCTATATCGAAGTATCAATATGATGGTCCTAATAGCATTAAGAAAAAGAACGCTTTCACTCCAGGATACAATTTCGCTGCTCAATTGTTCACAGATTGGATATATCGTGAAAAGGTATCAAGAGTAGAGTCTGCTCTCAAAACCGCTAGAGATAATTCTGGCGATATGATTGCTAAACTAAACGAAGACAAGAAAGCGTTATTAGAAGATCGTAGAGAAAAGGAAAAAGAATTAAAATCACTTTCTGTAGCAGATCCCGAAAAGAGTGTTTGGCAAGCGGTAGTAGCTAACAAGCATACTTGCGAAGTTCTAGGAATTTACGCTGCTTTGAAGGGATATGATGCTATAGAGGTTAAGAATGGTAACGGAAGCTCAAATAACTTCTATGTCATTCTGAACCGAAGCAAGTTAGTGATGAGTAATAAAATCGATAATGTATAAAAGATATGGCTAAATTACTACTTTCAATTCAAGGCGGTAGAGCTTCTAGATATCTTTTTGAAGAAAAGCCTAGCGAGCTTATTCCATTCAAGGGAGAGTTCCCTATTTTGGAAGATTACCAGAAGACTTCTTTTTACAAAGAGATTCAATCTCATATGTATTTAGACGAATGTCTAGAGTGGGTTCAGAACGCTGTATTAAAGGGCGATTCTATTTGGGCTATGGATAACGGATTCCGCACCTATTTACAAGAAGAGGGATTAGAAACTTCTTTTATGAAAATGAAGGCTTCTGAAAAATCTACTATCTTGGTAAAATGGATGAACGCTAATTCTTTGAGTTTAGAACGATTAAAAATTCAATAATATGGCAAAGATACCTGCTTCACAAATAGATTCAATTGTAATTCATTGCTCAGCTACAAGAGAGGGACAAGAATTTACAGCAGAGGATATAGAGCGTTGGCATAAGGAAAGAGGATTCAGAACAATTGGTTATAATTACATAATAGATCTTGACGGAACGATAGAGGTTGGAAGACCTTGCGATACTTCAGGAGCTCATTGTAATACCAAAGGTGTTTCAGGAAAATCTTACAATTATCATTCCATAGGAATCTGCTATATAGGCGGTGTTTCAAAGGATGGTAAAAAATCGAAAGACACCAGAACTGAAGCTCAAAAAGAGTCTATGTTGAAACTCATTAAGGAGTTGTTGAATAAATATCCTATAAAGGAAATCATTGGTCACAGAGACGCTAGTCCTGATTTGAATAATGATAAGAAGATAACTTCTAACGAGTGGATAAAGACTTGCCCCTGCTTTGATGCTAGAGAAGAATATAAAACGCTTCTCTGATAACAAACATATTCAGTTATATAAGATTCAAGAGCCAAGTTCCTATGGCTCTTGAATTTTTGTTAAGTGATAAGAAAATGAAAAATATCGAAGATAAGTTTGTTTTTTGGTGCCCTCTTCAGAAGAGTGAAGACATAATCGACCCTACAACAGGAGAACAGATTATGAGGTTAGGCGGTATTGCTTCGACATCTGATGAGGATAGCGATGGCGAATTTCTTGACCCAAAGGGTTTTGATATCAAACCGCTTCTTGCTAGCGGAATGGTTAATTGGCATCATCAAGCAAAAGAACATCCTGACACTATAATTGGTGAGCCTAGTAAGGCAGAGATCCGTCCAGAGGGTCTTTATATTGAAACTGATTTATATCCTTCTTCAAAGGTCGCTTGCGATGTTTGGGAACTTGCTAATACTCTTGAAAAGGATAGTAAAACTCGTCGTCTGGGTTACTCTATTGAAGGTAAGGTTTTGAAGCGTAAAAGTAATGATAAAAATAGTCCTGATTATAAACATATAATTAAGGCAATTATTACTGGTGTAGCTATTACGCATATGCCTAAGAATCCTAAAACTTTCGCTAATATAATTAAGGGTGAGATTGACGATTTCAACGAGGAAGAAGAAAATCAGAATCAAGAAGAAAAGGCTCTAGATACAGAAAACGGAGCTGCTCTTAAGAAGGAATCAGTTGATGAAAAGTTAAAAGTTACAACTTTTTCAAAAGCGGAAGTATTAGAAAAACTTTTCCAAGACATAGCAGGTATTAGTATCCAAAAAGCAGAACAAATATACATAATGTTACAAAAATTTGCGAATATGAAAGGCAAACAAATCACTGAAGATGACATTCAGAAGGCATATGAGGCTCTTGGCCTGAATATCGAATCTGCTGACATCGAAAAAGGTTGCGGAAGCAAAAAGGCTGAAGCTACTGAAGAGACTGAGGAGGAGCCAATCGACAAAGCAAAGGAGACCGAGGAAACAACTGAGGTTGACGAGGAAACTGTCGAGACTGACGACTCTGATGAAGAGGGTGATAATGTTTCAGAGGGCAAGATGAAAAAGGCAGAGGGAGGAAACCGCTTCGATCGTATCGAAAAGGCTATCGCTGCTTCTCATCAGATCAACTCAAAGTATATTCGTGCTCTCGGTGTCATGATTAAGGACGCTAGTCAGAAGCTTGACGCTGCCGCTGAGCGTGAAATAGAATTGAGAGAAATCATCAAGGCTCAGGATGAAACTATTTCAATCCTCTCAGAGAAAATGGAAGAGTTTGGAAATTTCACCCCAGCTCCTAAATCACTGAGTCATGCCCGTCCTGTTGAGCGAACTTTCGCCAAGGCTCAGGACAATGATTTCACTCAAACAGAGCGTCGTGCAGGCAATCCAAATGCCATTAGCATGAGTAAGAATCCTAATCAGGTAGCAGAGCTGTTAGATCAGGCTACTTTTGCAAAGGGTTACGATGAAGAGTTCTCAAAAGCTTGTACAGCGTTTGAGGCGGTTCACGACTTACCATCTAACATCATCGCTCGTATGAAAAACGAATTTGGTGTAGAAATTGTTAAATAATAACACTTTTTTAATTATATCAAAATTATGGAAAGACTATCAATCAATTTAGCTGATTATGGCTTTGCTCCTAATCAGGATGGTTTTCACGCAGGTAATGGCAGCATGGAAAATGTTGACCAGCTTAACAAGGCTCTTGCTGCTGAACAGATTACTGGTCGTGATACCGCAAACTTGACTACTGCGTCAGGTGCTCCTTTGAAGGTTGAGTCTCTCGAGAAGACTTTGAAGCATCTTACTTTCCGTGAGAGCGACATTCGTCTTTGGAAGGATCTTCCTAAGAAGGCAGCTTACAACACAGTTGAGGAATACAACCAGCAAACTAGCTATGGTGCTAATCGTGGCGGTTGGAATCGTGAGGGAGAGCTCCCTGAGGAGGAAGATTCAATCTTCGTTCGTAGAGCTCAGTTGGTGAAGTATCTTGGTGTTACCAAGTCTGTAACTCACCAGATGACGCTCGTAAACACTATGGTAGGTTCTATCATGGAGCGTACTATCAAGGATGGTACCATGTGGATTCTCCGTACTCTTAATCAGGGTCTTTACTTCGGTAACGAGAAGCTCGTTCCTGAGCAGTTCAACGGCTTCCTTGCACAGCAAGAGCAGTCTGGAGCTTGGGCTTCTTACGATGACTACATGACTTCAGAGCACGTGGTTGACCTCCGTGGTGGCGCACTTACAGAGGACGCTATTGAAAGCGGTGCTAACTCAATCGTAGAGAACTATGGTCTCGGAACTCAGATCTATGGTGCTCCTGCTGTATTGAGTAACTTCGTTAAGACTTTCTACGGCAACAAGTTCATTCAGCCTAATACTCCTGCGTTGACCGCTGGTGTTATGGGTCAGAAAGTTGTTGCGTTCGACTCACAGTTCGGACAGATTGGTCTTAACCACGATGTATTCTTCAAGAAGCTTCCTTCAAAGAGTGCTACTTCAGCTGCTACTTCACAGAAGGCACCTGCTACTCCTGTATGGGATGGCACAACTCCTGCTGCTGTAGTCGCTTCCCCTGCACTTTCGAAGTTCCGTTCAACTGATGCAGGAAATGTTTATTACGCTGTTTCTGCTATCAACCGCTTCGGCGAGTCTCAGCTTGCAATCAATTCTACAGCTGTAGCTGTAACCGCTGGTTGCGCTGTTGACCTCAAGTTCGCAGCAGGTACTGGTACAAACGCTGCTACTGCGTTCCGTATCTATCGTACCAAGGTTGGTGGTACCGCTACTGGCGAGTTCTATCCTCTCTTCGAGATAGCTGTTTCAGAACTCACCGCAGGTTACGACGGAGCTACAGCAGGTCTTGTTCGCGATGTTAATCACTTCCTCCCTGACTGTGACCAGGCTATGCTTGTACAGTTTGACAACGAGGTTGTTGAGTTCGCACAGCTTGCTCCGCTCATGAAGATGGATCTTGCCGTTCTTAGTCCAGCGTTCCGCTTTATGGTTCTCCTTTATGGTACACCATTCTTGTACGCTCCTAAGAAGATGGTTCGCTTCGTCAACATTGGTCCCAAAGCCTAATTAAGTGTGAAACAATAGTTATAAACTGGAATCGGGGGTAGGGTGAGATGCCCTACTCCCTTTTCTTTTAATAGTAAATCAAAATGAGAATTAAGTCAAAGAATTCGAACATCGCTTCTATGAAGCTGATTGTTCCTGTTGATGGAATTATTACTATCGACGAGAATGGAGAAGTAGAGGTTTCAACCGCTTGTGCAGAGCTTCTTGTAAACAACACTAACGACTGGCAGTATGCCGAGGGATCGGACGCTGAAGGTAAGGGTGGCGACGATGAGAATGACGACGCAGAGGGCACAGAAAACGATGCTAAGAACGAGCGTGAATTACTTGAGGAAAAGGTAAAGAACGCAAAGGTAGCAGAGTTGAAGGAAATGTGTTCTGAGTTAGGCTTCCCTGAAGAGGAGTGGAAGAATCTTAACAAGTCGCTTCTCGCAGCGTACATTCTGAAGAAGTATGACGAGACTGACGAGGTTGAAGATGAAATCGACGACGAAGAGGAAGACTAATAAATAGATTGTGAACATTTGTTTTGATATATGCCTAGTTTAAGATTAAAAATACAATACAATAAGAATACGGGAGCTATTCTTTCCCCTACAGAGTTGAGGGAGAATTATCTCTTTGGTATTCCTATGTGTTCGCCTGATGGAACGAAGATGAGTTCTTCGTCAATCCTTCAGCACATTCTCAGTGCTCAAACGCTAGTAGAAAATCTTTTTAGTTTGAAACTATTGAAGCAAGTCATTGAGGAAAATCGTGACTTCATTCGACAGGAATTTATGTCTTGGGGATATATCAGAACAATGTATCCAATCGCTTTCATAGATAATCTAGAAGGATGGATAAATGGCGTTTGTCAAATAACCTATCCTCGTGAGTGGTTGTCTATTAAAAAGCAAGAAGATGTAGCTGTATATCGAAATGTCTATCTGATTCCTAATACGGGAGGAAAAGATGGAGCTAGAATGACTCAAAATTCCCTTGTGTATAATGGATTGAGTCCGCACCTCGGATGGTTCGGTCAGTCTTATATACCTAACTATTGGCGACCACGCTATATAACAGGATGGGATAAAGTTCCTGCCGATTTATTTGAGTTTGTTGCCAAGGCAGCTGCCATAAATGTTTTAGCGGTTATTGGTGATGTCTTATACGGCATTGGCATAACATCGCTTTCAATTACGCTCGACGGAGTGAGTCAGAATACTCCTCTTGCTCGTAGCGGTCAAGGCGGTTTGTTTGCTGGAAGAATTAAAACATACATAGATGATATGAATGATAGACTTCTTCCAGTCTTGAAAAGTAAGTATCGTGGAATTCCTTTTGAAGTATTGTAATGAGCGGTAAAAGTATTATAACAGACAAGCCAGTAGCGTTTCAAACGCCACCTGCTTCAACTAGTCCTCGTGTCGGTTGGGATGTAGATAGATTCGAAACCTTAATCCAGACTCAGGGTTATGATGCTTTTATAGATCGTGCATTCCGTTGTCCTTGTGCTGATAAGACTTCAGGACAAGCCTTATCTACTTGTAAGAATTGTCTTGGAAGAGGTTGGTTCTTCGTAGATAGAACGGAAACAAGGTTGATTGCTCAACGCATGGATTCTAAAAAGCAATACGCTGAATGGAGTGAAATTAACAGAGGAACTGCTTCGATAACTACCAGAGGGATTGATAAGTTAGGGTTCATGGATAGGGTGATACTAACTCAACTTGAAGAGTATTTCAGCGAAATCATTAGACCGATTTTCTACAAGGGTGAAATTGTAGCTTATCCTGTTTATGAGCCACTAAACATTTCTAGTATGTACTTATTCGCTTCAGACGGAGAACCGCTTATACCGCTTGATAGCAGTATGTACACTGTAGATAAGAACAGAATCGTTTTTAATTTAGGAATTCAAGACCTCATTGAAGTTAGCGATTTTAACATCTCCTCGGTATCAGAGATTCCGATAAGCATTTCGATACGCTACTCTCATTATCCCGTTTATCATGTAATCGATATAAATCGAGAACTGATGAAAGTTAGGGAAGGAAAGTTCTGCGGTGTTGATGATGAAAAGCTGAGACAGATGCCTATAAATGTAATGGCTCGTAAGGCTCACTTCATATTCGACGCTCAAAAGTGGGGAGTAGAAAGTTTTGATAATTCAGTAATTTCTCAACGATGAATCCAATAACCATAGATTTAAGCGGTTTGAAAGGTCAGTTCGGTATAAGCGACCAACAAGTTGACCAGTTGACGGAGACTTGCGTTAATGCAGTCACCGCTTCTGTCTATGCTAATTGGCAAGCAATAGCTAAACAAAGACTTCATGCTACCTTACCAGAATATGTTCAAAACATAATAAAGGTTGATAAAGGCAGATTTGAAAAGGCGATTGTTCTGACTGGTATTTTACCTAATATGATAGAACAAGGAGCTAGTCCTTTTGACATCAAAGAAGGATTTAAGAAGTCTTCAAAGGTAAAATACACAATTGCTAAATATAGCAAAAAAGGAAAACAAATAACCGCTGGCGGAGCTTGGTATTTAACAATCCCGTTCAGAATAGGTGTTCCAGGAACTCTAGGTCAAGCAGGTTTTAGTGGACAAATGCCTGACGAAGTTTATCAGGTTATGCGTAAAAAGGGCGGTGGTGTATTAAGTGTTCATGAGATCCCTTCGCCATACGATATTCCTAAAAGCCGTGCTGCAATTGCCGCTGGTCCTAATAATCCATATTACGCTCAATATACTCACAAGAATAGTATCTATGAAGGAATGACGAAGCGTACTGCTCAATACGCAAAGACTTCTCAAAATACATACGGAACATTCCGTAGAGCAGGAGCTAACAGCGATCCGTTGAGTTGGATACATAAGGGATTTTCTCCTTACAATATTGCAGGAGCAGCGGTACAACATACAGATGTAGATACGATAGTAGAAAACGAAGTAACAACTTTCTTAGAAACTATATTATGAGTCAAGGAATGTTATTGCCGGAATTCGTGATTCAAAAGACTTTGGTATCAATAGTTGAATTGTTACGCAAAGATTTATCTGAAAACTCAGCTGATGAAAAGAATTCCATATTATATAAGATTATGGGGTTAGATGAGGAGGGTGAACCGCTTCAGCTTAATCTTTATAATGTGTTCAAGCAAGCAAAGAAAATAATAACAACTCCTAATAATCTGAGTGTGAATTTCGGGTATAATCAGGAAGTTGCTAATATAATATCGCTTCACATACTTCTCCCGTCAGAAAACGGAAAGATGACAATAGGAGCAGATGAAGGGTATTTATCGGACGATATTATTGAAGATGGAGAAAAAGTAGGTACTCAAGAGTATTTCACTCAGATGTTTGACACTACTTATCAGATAATGATTACTTCTAATAATTCAGCGGAAGTAAGTGTAGTGTATAACATCCTTAAATCCATGCTTCTCATGCTTGTACCCCAACTTGAGATAGCTGGTCTTCGCTTACCTACACTCAGCGGTAATGATGTGGTAATGCAGGATGATTTAGTGCCCGTCCCTCTTTTTCATAAAGTAATAAACATATCTTTTACATATGAACATAATGTGCCAAAGATGCTTGCGGAAAAGGTTGCTAGAAACTTTTATTATCAATGGCGATTAGTATCTCCATACGATGATAATTCTACAAAGGCAATTATTAGTAATGATGAAAAGTAAATACAGTTTTTCACTATATATTTAACGAATTAAATTATGTCAACAGTAGTAAATTTTCAAGGCAAAAAGTGCATCGAGCCAGGATCATATGCTGCAGTTGTGTACAATCCTACTTCGGTAGTTAATGTTGCTGAGTTCGGCAATGTTATGATTATCGATACTGGTTTGTCATTAGCTACAGTCAATGGTCAGCAGACAGAGTTTGCAGGAGGTTCGGGTGTAAAGGGCGAGCTGAATCAGGGACTGAAGTCCGTTTATCAGTTTGACAATTATGAAGATTTCCTGGCGTTCATGGGCGGTGGTCTTGTGGGCGATATCGCTAACAAGATTTTCACTCCTCGTGATGGCGTAGCTGGAGCACCGAAGTTGTTCTATGTCCGTGCCGCAACCACTACAGCTGCTAAGATCACCTTAACACTCAGCGAGGGTAACACTTTGGTGTTCACTTGTAAGAATGAAGGTTTAGCAGGTAATGGTATAGCGGTCGACGGAACAGTTAAAGTAGGTTATGCTGCCAAGGTTATCGCAGGCGATAGTCTCAACAAGTTTAAGATTCAGATCATCAAGGGTACTTACAAGGGAGCTGATGAGTATGGAGAGCCTTATGGAGCTTATTCATTAGCAGAGTCTACTCCCGATATTCTCGTTGAGTCTGACGATCTTGGAACGCTTGGTGAAGCATACGAGTGGGCAATGAATGATAAGGTTATTTCAGCTAACTTTAATGTAAGCAAGACAGGAACCGATTCAACTGCTCTCAAGGTAATAACTCAAACACCGGCTAGTGGAGGTACTACCACATTCTTGAACGACGGAGAATACGCTGATGTTCTTGAAGCAATTGAGGAGTTAGATATCACTTTCTTCTTGTGCACTAACAAGAACGCTTCTGCTGGAGCTGGAGTGAACGCTGAAACTAATGGAAAGTTGTTCACATTCATTAAGCAGGATGCTAAATTCAGCGAGCATATGTTTGTTCCTGGTGGTGAGGATGATACTGATTTGTTTGGTGATTCAAACTCTTCTCAGAGCATTGCTAAATACTTCAACAGCGATCAGGTAGTAGTAGTTCACGGAGCACCTATTGTTAATCGTAAGGATGGCAACGGCACTAAGAAACTCCCTACTATTTATCTCGCAGCTGCTATAATGGGTCTGAACGCAGGTATGGCTGCTCAAACTCCTTTAACATTCAAGCAAGTAGGCTATCAGAGCTTTGCTTATGACTTGAAGAAGAGAGAAAGAGAAAAGGCTCTTCAGGCTGGTATTATGCATGTTCGTAATGTTAGCGGTTATTGGTGTGTGAACCAAGGCATAACTACATTACAGAATAATAAGCAGACTATCGCTCCAGATGGACAGAGTCTTGAGTTATCAATCTCTTTGATTAAGGCTCAGATCAACAAGGAGTTAATCCTCGAGGGTCAGGTTAGATTCACAGGAAATACAGCTGCTCAAGCTAGTCCGGAATCGGTGAAGAATTTCACTGAAACTAAACTTGCTTCGTTAGTTGCTCGTCCTGGTGAGGATAATCTTTTGATTTCGTGGAAGAATGTAGGAGTTACGGGAAGAAATGGTGATTACTTTATCACATATGACTTTGTTCCTAATGTTCCTGTAAATAAGACATTCTTCATAGGTAACATGTTAGATTTCACATTTTAATTTGAAATAAGTTATGGCAAAGAATGAAAAAGTAATGACTGCACCCATTGCACTTATTCAAATCAATGGTGTGACATGCGGTAAAATGAAGAATGTTCGTATTACTGAATCTATTCGTCGTGGTCGTGTAACTGGACTCGGTACACTTACACCTTCAGAGCTTCCTGCTTTGGAGTGGCAAGGTAGTTTATCTTGTTCATCGTACACTATCAACTTCAATCTTTTGAATAATGTTTCAAAGAAAGGCACTTTCCGCAACGCTGCTACGATAAACGAGTGGTCTAACATGATTCTCATGCAAGAGGATGGTTTGGAGATCGCTATTATGCGTAAGGTAAAGGATGGTGAAATCAATCCTGAAACAGGAATGGTTAATACTAAACTTGAAACATTTGCAAAGGTAACAGGAGCGTTTGCTACTCGTGAAGGATTCGATATCCAGGAAGGACAGATTTCAGGACGAGATACTGAATTCGAGTACACTACTCCTATTCTCTACAATACTGTACAAGTTTAAGGACTATCTCAAACAATACAGTTATAAGAAAAGCACTACTCTCTGCGTAAGGGTAGTGCTTTATTTTATGTTAATATAAATTGTAAAATTATGATTGAAAGAGAAATTGCGATTAACTTCAACGGAAAGAAGTTTATCATCAAGTATCCAAATGTTGGACAGCTTATGGATATTGAGTCGTTAAAGGTAGCGTTGACTGGAGGTAAATACGGCACATTTGCAGCATCCGGAATTAAGTCGATGTACTTTGTACTAGATATGGTTGATGCAATCGCCTTTATGAGTGTAATGTGCCCACGATTGAAGAATTTCATAACCGAGGAAGACGAGACCACAGATTACACTCAGATGAATCCTGAGAGCGTTAAGCCTATTGTAGATATCTACAAGAGTCAGGTACTCCCTTGGTATAATAAAATTATGAACCAACTTTACGCATCAGCAAATGAAGCAGTCATCGAATCAGAGAGTCAGCGAGCTGAGGCAAGAGACGAGTAATTTCTTGACCGAATGGCATAATAGCTTTATTCTAGATTATTGGTGGCGTAAGAAACACGATATTCCATTTGGGTCATCTGCTCATAGGGAAATGAATTTCATAGACATGCTAATTGAATATCAAGAGGAGATTGAGATTAAGCGCATGAGAATTCAAGCTATGAGAAAAGAAGAAGAGGAACTAATGGGAGACGAAGCGGAAAATGTTGTTCATATGACTCAGCAAGAGATTGACGACGAATACGATAAATTAGATTTAGAAAATTTACAATAAAATGAGCGATGTTACAGTAAGAATACAAGGAGTAGGTTCTGGCGGAGGAGGTAATAATCCTAATCCTCCTACACCGCCTACTCCTCCAACTCCTCCGCCAAACGCACCTACTGGTCCAGCTGGCGGTGGTGCGCCTATTGCGCCAGATAATCGTCTTGTAGAAGATATTCGCAGAGCGATAATGGCTCGAGGAGCTGTTTACATTCCTACAAACAATACTTACAAGCCGATAATTTCTCAGGTAGAGCAACAACAGCGTCTAGCTATCAACGATAGTGTTCACAAGAAGTACGAAGATAAGCGTTGGGAGATTTACGGAAAAAGAGACGAAGTAATTGACCAGCAAATAAAAGCAGGTGCTACTGATGAACAAATAGGTATAGCGGTAAAGGATTTTGACCGAGAACTCGATGCTCTTGATAGAGCTGAGGAAGCTGAAAAGAATCAGAAGCAAGATGAATTAACCAGAGCTATTGAAGAACTTACAGAATCTATCAACAGGACTGGTTCATTAAATCCTAATTCATATTTAGGAGAACTTCGTCAACAGCGTCAAGAAGCTATTTTTGAGCGTGATAACGCTGAAGATGAAGAAACGGCAAAAGCTGCTGCTCAAAGAGTTCAGGAAATAGATAAGCAGATTAGAGATGTAACCGATGGTCGTGTTGAAGAAGCTGGAGTTGATTTTGGTTCCCGAGTTCTTCAAACAATGTTGGGTGCTGACCAACTTATTAAAGGTATTGCCGGAAAGAATATCGGTTCAACAATAATGGGAGCAGGTCAATCTGTTACTGCTTTGTTGGGTGCTAGCGATGAGACGGCTGCTAAGACATTGGCATGGCTTACTCCTGTTGCTGGACTCTTTTCTATTTTTCAAGAAGAAGCTCAGCGTTCAGACCAAATGGCTGGTCTTGCTGCCTTGACAAGAAATATGTATGGCGGCAACATGAGGGATGCTAGAACGAATATGTACACTAATCTTTGGAATTTTGATCCTGGAACTGGTGTAGATATGAGTGAGCTGGGGTTATCTGTACCTGATTTTGCTCAATCAGCTGAAAGAAGAATTTCTCAGAGAGGAATAGCTGAATATGGTGTAAGCGAAGCGTACTTTCAAGAAGCATTAGAAAGAGTCTTTTCTCTCAATAGAGGAAGCTTGGGAGATGCAGGAAAATATGACCGCTATGGAATGACTGGAACGGAAGCTATTGTAGATTTGGTTCAACAATTAGAAAGGATAAGTAATAGCGGAGTATCTCAGGGGAATTATGCTAGGGTTCAAGAATATTTAGGTATTCAACAAGACCTCATGGCTAACTACATGAGATTTTCAGATAAGCCATCCCAGATGAACGCTAATCGCGATATTGCTGCTTTTGCTAGTTTAGAAGGATATACAGTAGATAGTCGTACAGCAGGAGATATTAAGGCTGTTCAAAATATGCTTATAAATCCTCAAAACGACAGAATGAAAGCCATTCTTTACGGAGTAGTAGAAGAGACAGTTCCTGAATATAAAGGGCAAAGTGTACGAGGAAGAGTTGATTTAATAGATCAAATTTTACATGATGAGAAATATCAAGGAATGATTGAAAAAGCTCTCATAGAACAATTAACTGCTATGTATGGAGGTTCTGATACTCCTATGGGATATCTGATGATAAAGAGCCAGTTACAAGGAGTAGAAAGTCCTGAGAGAAGAGAAGCTATTTGGAATGGAATTCTTAGAGGTAAAGCAGGTCAAACTCTTTCATCTGGTTATGAATATAGCAATCCTTCTGGTGCTATGAGTAATGAAGCTGTTAAAAAATATGTTAAAGACATAGAGGGTTATGTGTCATCTCTTAGTTCAAGTGTTACTGAAATGAGTGATGCAGTATTCAACACAGCTTCTTTTTTAGAGAAGATGTTCAATAAAATGAGTGACGGAATAAGGTTGTTAGCTGAATAAGTATGTCTCAATTTACTTTATATCACAATAATAATAATTTGAAGACGCTTTCAGATTACATGGAAGCTAATAGAATTATTGGAATATCTGTAGATGATCTTTTCGATTATAAATATAATGACACGAAGAGTAACAGAGATTTATTCTTTGAACAAATGTCTACAGAGGAGAAAGCATTATATTCAAAAGAGCTTGGTAAAACAAAGGATGATCCCGCCATTACAGCATCTGATTTGAAGAGCGATATGACATTGCCGTGCCCTTGTGTATTTATGATTGATTCGCAATATGTTACAAGAGAAATAGCAATTTCAAACACTAATTTTCAAGCGAGTGTAGACGACATCTATGCGTTTGAAAATTCTCATATTCAAAACATATTGAATAATGAGGGATATGTTATCAATAATTACGCTAAAAAAGTAGCACCAACTTGTTCCGTTTGGGGTTGGTTCAAATCTCTTTATTATTCAGGTTCAACATACTTTGGAGAACATTATCAGTCTAAAAATAACAAGTTTGTAAATATATCGGATTTCACGAATCTCATGGATAACCTGTCCATAATAACTATCATCAAATACGGGAGGAACAGCAAA
>OHJY01000125.1_pt1 | contig 31834 bp, 42 predicted proteins | sample 1568681 | NCBI WGS metagenome assembly OHJY01 (sample SAMEA3879540, study PRJEB24766) | human gut metagenome | biome: human-associated habitat; feature: feces | place: USA | collected 1985/1987
ATATTGTGTACCGCCTTGCTCTCATTGAGACATTCAAAACAAGTAATACAGTACCCATGATTGCACTTATCATAAGACGCATTACACGCACAGTCGTAGCATTTGCAGGTGGGAACAGCGAACGGGCATTTAATCATTTGCGTGTTGTCCCTCCTTAACAGGTGTGAACACGGCGGGGTTATCCAGTATCACCATGTGAAGCACATTCGCAAGCTCGTCCACCTTTTTCTCATCGTGTTCGGTATAGCCAAGATGGTCGAGCATACCGTGAATCATTTCGTGAAGAAAGTCGGCTTCCATTTTCGCCTGTGCGTTCGGACAGATACGGATAACCAAGTCGGTATAGGAGATTTCGCCGGAGTAATTCACATTACCTAAGTCGAGCTTGTTCGTGATTTCCACACCGTAAACCTTTGCACCGATTTTCAGCTTTTCGGGTATCGTCATTTCCTGTACCTCTTTTCTGCGGACTGAATCCGCTCGTAGATGTCCTCAAGGGACTCCGTAACCACGATATAATCCTCCTCGCCGCCAGTAAAACAGACGGTATTTCTCCCCTGTACGCAGGTGACAGCGGTGACGAGGTTGAGATTTACAAGCACCTGTCCGATAGTCGGACTTGTAAGCCAAATGAACATTGTCATACCTCCCACCATGACTTGACTTCCTTGCCGAGTTCGACAGAGAGTTTTGTGCTGATAATTCGAGCGTGTTCGTACTGTGCTTTCACGCCGTGGACAAAATATTCAGTTTTGCCATTCTGGATATTCTTCCGATTCAGATTGAGAAGGTCGGCTTGATACAGATTCAACAACCGCACCAACTCTGATTTTTCCTGTAAAGTCATTTGCAGTACCTCCTTAATTATCCACATTCAAAATGATACACGGTTTCCAGTACGGGTCGTATTCGGCAACCGTTTTCTTCACGAGAGCGTCAAATTCCTCATCGGTGTAATCACCATCGGCAAGAGAGTCCGCAACAGCTTCCTCGAACTCGTCCCTATCGGTGTAGCACATACAGTCGTTGACCGTCTGAGTGCAGTCGAGAAATTCTCCCTTGTACGCCTTGATGTAACTACAACTCATATAGGAGTAATCCCCGCTGTTCGCTTCCTCACCCGCAAAGACGAGGAGCGGGAGGGTAGGATTGTTGCGGATAAGTTGACGCAGTTCATCAGCGGTATGGAGTAGCCCGGTAGGGCGGCGTTCTTCGTTTGTCATTTCAATTCCTCCTTTAGCGCGGCGGCAAGGCGTAGGCAAACTCCCACATGGTATGCAATGCACTCCTCACCAATGCACGGGTAAAAACACTGTGAGGTGAAATCACCCTGTCCCCTTAAAATCGCCTTATGCTCATCGGTATATACTCTGTACGGGCAGGACTTAAAGCGTCCTTTCTCGTCCAAGCAAGAAGCGTTCATTTATACTACCTCCTTGAGCTTCAAGCCCCAATAAATCATAAAACCACTGGAAGTCGATTTGCGGTCAAACCATTCGGGGTGACGCTCCATTTCAGAATTGAACTTCCGCGCGGACAGCACATACGCGCCCTCAGACTTCGCCCACAGTTTGAACGCGGTATAGAGGTCTTTCGCTTTGATGAGAGTACGCTTGTTTTTCTCACCGTAGGGATTATTTTCTTCTTCGGGGGCACGCACACAGCGGTTTTCGAGGAACTGCAACACAAGGTCGTTATCTCGCTCGTACCGTTCAACGACCTCTGACAAGCTCTTGGACATTGCGAGACCGTTTTCTTTGTACTTGATGTAACCGCGCACGAGCCACATGAAAATGCCGCTCATAGCGTCAAGGGAGGTCAGTTCGTCCTTGAGGTGGGTGTCCTGCTCAGACGGGGAAAAATGCCTGTTGAACTCAATCACCTTGATACGCTGAGACGCGAACAGGGATTTGTCTGTTACCATCGGCAGGTCGTTACAGGAGAGCCACAAGGTAAATTGAGGACGGTATGTGATAGCTGTCTGATAGAGCGCACGAGCGGAGATTTCTTCGCCGCCTGTAAGCTGTTTGATTTTCTCCTCGTCCAGTTTGCCGTACTCGTTGCTTTCACTCATCGTGACAAACCGCTTGCCTTTGAGTCCGGCAAGGGTAGGGGACGCGGCTTCCGCGTCTTTCTGCCTGTCACCACGGCAAATCATACCGACAGGAGCGACTTTTGCATAATCCCCAAGCATATACTCAATCGTATTGAGGAGGGTACTCTTGCCGTTACGGGTCGTTTTGCCGTGGAGGATAAACATACATTCCTCATTACTCATACCGAGCATGGAGTACCCAAGAGCGCGTTGCAGGAAGTCAGCCTTATCCTTATCGCCCTGTGTGACCTCATCAATGAACTGTTCCCACCGCGTACACTTCACATCACGGCGTACCGTGTGCCGGAAACGGGTCTGCATGGTGAGAAAATCGTCCCACCGTGGTTCTCTGAAAGAATAGTCCTCCAAGGAATATGTCCCGTTGAGACAGTTGATGAGGTAGGGGTTGGAGTCGAAATCCGTAGCAGAAATGCGGAGTTCGCCTGTTGCGTCCTTGAGGATTCTATCTCTCATACGCCTATCACCCATCTTGTTCACGAATGAGGTGTACGCCTTTCGGGTATCATCGTCTGTGATTTCGCCACAGTAGAGAATCATCAAGCGCACAAAGTCCTTGATTTTCTCCGAGACAAGGATTGCACCCTCGTCACGCCGCCACGCACCCTCAAAATAGGTGTACCAACTCTTATGCTCTGTGCAGTACCGCGCTTCGCGGTTGTAGAGCATACCGAACAGGTTTGCCATACCCATTTCCGACCACTCAAAGCCGGAGGAGGTCTCATCAGCGCGTTCGGGGTGGTAGGACATAATGATATACATTTTATCGGACAGGTCTTCGTCCATAATGCACCTGCCGTTACTCAGCTCAAAAAGCTCTCTGTCACCTGCCATTTACCTCACCTCACTTTTTATCTCCGTACTTCGTAGCCTGTGTTCTCAGCGTTGCCAACTTCTTCTTCTTATACCGCTCAAAATAGCAGAACTTGACTGCTTCTTCGATTTTCTTGGAGTCAAACACAAGAGACTGATGGTCTTCGGAGAGCATAGCTTCCTGCAAGAGATTGTCCAAGAACAGATTGTATCGGAACACATCATTCTTGACGGAGTTATAGGAACTAACGGACAATGTGACCATGTTGATTTCGTTACTTGCCATTTCTGATTACCTCCACATGGGGCAACGCCCTCAAGATTTCGCAAAACTCGCGCCACTCGTCCAGTTTATGACCCTCACGGTAGTCGAGCATATTCATCACATTCTCGTAGGTCATAGTGACCGTGCGCCGCTGATTGTAACTGGACGGGAGAAGCTGAATCATTTGCCACCAACAGTCCTTATCGTGGGTGACAAGAAAATGCTTTCGCTCCAAATTCATTACATCGAGAACACCCTGTAGTGCGGCGATAGACAGTCCGACAAGATGTTCCGTGCTGAAATCAGAGAGTTCAAACTCCTTTGCGGCGATTTTGTGCATGGTGGAGCAGGAATTAGCGGTCGTACCTACCTTGTAGGTGTCAAACTCTTTCCACCAGTACAGCGGAGCAGTGATGTCCATAGCAACAAAAATCTGCCGCAGATACTTTCTGTGCGGGTGTCCCGCCGCAAACAGCTTTCGCATAAGAGTAAGGTCATTCTCACCGATTTCATAGCAGTAATACGGTGTGCAGTCATGCTCTTTCGGGTGGCAGATACCCTCGCGCTCGATACGACCGCATTTGCCGCAGTCAACGGCGTGGTAACTGTCCGACCTGTCCCAACTGTTCAAAGGATTTCTCATACCACGGATAGCGTGTTCAAATCCCCAAACTTCAATATTTTCTACCTTAATCATCGGTGTTTCCTCCTACCAGTTTATCAAGAATTTGTTCATACAGCGTTTTGTAGAGGTCGCGCTCCACCTCTGTGGGTGTGCTTTTCTGCGGCGCGTTTTCATCAATCCCCCCCCGACAGGAAACGGGGAGTTGATACCGAGAGACACGAGCAGAGCGTTGTCAATGTTTTTCAGCTCTTTCGTGGTGCAGGATTTAATGAATGTGGAAAGCCGTTCCTTTGATACCGTCTGAATGTTCTCACAGAGGGCAGTGGACGGAACGCGGCACATCACAGGGACATGGGTGGGAAGCGGTTTCTTTTCCTGCGAGGTCAAGAATACGATTTCCACATTGGGAGAGTGTCGATTGTTTATGTCGTTGGACACGACTACGCCGGGTCTACCTGCTCTCTGTTCAGAACCCGTGACCGTATAAAACGGCATTATGTAGTAAATGTCACCTCGATAGATTTCTGTCACCGATAAGACCTCCTTTAATCTTCAAGAGATTGTTTCTTGTCTCTTTGTGATTAGATAATAACACGAAAAAGATTAGCTGTCAACACTTATTTTAATATTTCTTATCTTTTTCGTGTTATTTCTCTTTTCACCTGCCGAATGATGATTTCTCCGTCCACAGCGGTGAGGAAAGCGAACCAACCCGAGCGGAAGAACCGCCCACACCCCGCAACGCCGGAGGTGCTTTCAGCGTCCAACGCAGTACGGTAATCCTTGACCGCTTGCAAAATGATTGCGTTTATAAGCGCGTGATAGGGTTCATATTTCATCGTTTGTACCGTGTCACACTGTTACAGATTGTTTGTATCTCGCCCCTGTCAAGAGGAGGGTCACAGGCAACCGTGTTACAGTAGAGCAGTTCGTCATATATCTGTTGCTTACTGTAGCCTTGATTGTGGAGCATACCCGCAAGTGAGGTCAGACAGATATTGCGGCTACCGTTCGGTATTCGGGGATAGACGGGACGGAGCTTGATACGATTGTTTTCGGGCATTTCCCATATCGGGCAGTAGATACGACCACCATAAGCGGCAGTATCTTTTTCTCGCTGAGTTTCGGGAAAATACTTTTCGACAATATACTCAATCGCGCTCTGATTGTCCTCGATGGTGCGGAACAGAAGTGTATCACCCGTCATAATGAAGTACCGGGAGGACTTGTAGATTTCAACACCTGCAAGGTTATTCTTGCCCTTGAACGGCAAGTCCCCTTTGAGCAGGATATGAAATCCGCGACCACTCTTGGATTTCTCCGTGTAGCTTCGGCATTTGCCGATAATATCTGCCGCAAGAGGAGAAAGAAGTCCGTCTTCGTCATAACCCGTGTCGATGTCCACCCCGACAAATCCGTTGTCGTTAAACACAAACCCACAGTAGTCGTAATGACCGTCTGAAACCGATTTGTGCGCGGTATCGAAATCAGCCCATGTCTGCGGATTAGTGGAGGACGCGGCTTCATTCTCCCATGCTTTCATCGGGACTTTGCTATTGCCACGAGTACAAACCCACTGATTCAGTTTTTTTAGTTCCGCAGGTATGTTCTCGTAGCAGTTCACACAAGTCCCCTCCTTTTTGCAACTTTGCGTTCAAGCTCATTTACGAGCTTCCAAAGAATATCCTGTTTAATCTCCAACGCAACGGACAGGTTGTAGATGTTATCGGGAATCGTATCTCCCTCACGGTAGATAGTGAGGAGCATTTCCCGCTCCTTATCCGTAAAGCCTTTCAATGCGCTGTCACAGGCGAACCAGTTCTTTTTATCCGCGTCACTGCGGAACTTCGGATTGGCGTGACGGGCGTAGAAACGCATACAGTGTTGGACATATTCGGAGTAAAATGTTCTCATTCCGCAACGCCCTCCGTCTTACGGGGAGCGGACTTCTTAAACACCTCTCCGGCAAAGTACCACTTATCGTCCACATTGATGGGATAGCCCTCAATATCGGACTTCTGCATAGTACCTGTGTCGATAATGTGCTGTGCGGAAGCGACAGCCATCTGATTTTTCACAAAATCCTTGCCCGTCTTGAGCAGAAAAGCAACCTTGCCGTTTGCCGTTTTGAGCTTGTAACTCATTTTGTTTCCTCCTTATTCCATGTGGAAATATCAATACCGTAATCTTTTAGCTTCCGAGAACAGAGCCACGCTTTGTCCTCGTCACCCATTTCGTACCGCTTAACAAGTGCGTCAAGCTCAGTGGAAAAGGAATCGTAAAACGCCCTCAGACGCTTTTTACCGAAACCGAACTTCTCGTGAAGTAGCCACAGGATAACCGCGTCCACCTCGTCAGCGTTTTTCTTGTCGTACTCCGCACATTGTCGGAGGATTTCTGCGTCAATCGCTTTCTGCTCCTTGGCAGAGAATTGAACGCCGAAAATGTGACCGTTCGCTCTCTTGAATACTGCCATCGTCAAATCCCTACCACATGAGACGCAAGCATATCTGCTTGGTGCGTCCACAGGACATTCGGGAAAGCGTGTACGGCGCGGGTGTAATCCCGCCATTCTTCTTTTTCGGTAAACGCACCCATGTGGTAGCGTATACACGCGACTTCCTCATCGGTTAGCGTGAGGAATTGGGAGAGAAGAATGATGGATTTATCACCGTGACCTTTGAAAAGCGTGTTAGGATTATATTCCCAATCAACAATGTGGTCGTACAAAGCCCCGTCTTTACAACAAGTTCCTCGATACTGGTCGATTTTGCAAAGGTCGTGGAACATACCCACGATGAACGGACTCGCGGGGCGTTTCCACTTGAGAGCGTTCGCCGCCGAAAGCTCCACAAGCAGGTTCATCACCATAAAGGAATGGTCGAACAGACCTCCCGCATAATTACCGTGGTACTTTGTGCTTGCCGGGGCGTTGAAAAATCCGTTTTCACCAAGCCACTTGAGAAAATCGTCTTTGACAATCCCGGCGAGATTGGTACTCATCATAAGGTCAAGGCGTTCTTTATCAGTCATTTTGTACCTCCTCTGTAAACGGCAGGTCACAACATTCCGGGTGATATTGCTGTGTCCACAGCGCACCAAGCATATTCCACAGAAACGCTCTATCGTGTGGTTCGTCCTCGTCACTGCGAATAAACTTGATGTAGTGGCGCACACCGCTGTCGATATAGCAGTGAAGGGGAATACCTTTTTCCCAATTACGCTCACCGTATTTGTTGCAACCGTCCTCATAGTGCTTGGAGACCTCTAACAGAGCCGTATAAAGACTCCCATATCAGTACTCCGCGAAAGACTTGATTGCGGCTACAAGAGAGCTTCTATTGCCGGAACGAACATACTGGTCGATACGGCAGAGAATTTCATCATCAATCATATCGGCTATCACACCGAGCGGGAGCAGGTCACACCTGCCTTTGCCCTCGTTGATGTCTCGTACCGCGCCGGAGTCAAATTCTCTGCGGTTGCCGCTATCCTGTAATTCCATTTACGATACCTCCTTTAGAGGGAGGGGAGCTTTCGCTCCCCATACCCATCAACCTCCGAGCAGTGCGTCAAGGTCGAGACCCTTTTTCGGTGCGGCAGGAGCGGGGGTAGTAGCCTGTTTCTGAGGAGCAGGAGCGGCGTTCTTGTCCTTGCCGAGCGTCAGCGCACGGGACACAGGTTCGGTATCAAAATACTCAGCAGGAGCTTTATCACCGAGATTTGCAAAAGTGACCGTCTTGTTCGGGTCTTTATTGGACGGGAGCTTGGTGTGGACAACCTCCGCTTCAATGAAGTGGTCGATAAGCTCCATCGGGTCAATGTCCTCAAGGGTGTAGTCACCCATAGCGGTCTTGGCAAAATAGGAAAAAGCGTTCAGAGCTTTTTCATTCGGTTCATCGTTCTTGTCCTTGATGGTGAAGCGTTCGGTCTGAGTCATACCCGCCGCGTTCACGAGCTTAATCTCAATCTTGCCAAACTCCTCATCGTAGGACACATCGTAAATGCGGAACACATAAGTTCCCTCCGGGATAAGAGTGAAACCACTCGTCATAGGGATTCTTGCCATGTTATTTACCCTCCTTAATATTCGGTACGGAGAATGACTCCGACAATTTCCTCGTCCACGAGGTCTACAGGTCTCTTGATAACCAATGCGGAAATCTTCTCGTCAACGAACATTTCCACAATGTCACCACGCTCGATAAGAGCATAACCATCATTGCAGATAGCGGTCTTATCAATGCTGTTTTCGGTGGCGAAAATACGCACACAGTCCTTGATTACACCATCGGCAACAGGCATGACCGCTTCGACCAGTTCGCAAGGCTGAGAAAAGGTGTCGTAATTGATAATGTTTTCAATGAGAGAGAGAGCATACTCGCGCTATCACAGGCGGTTACAGTGCGAATGTCTTCCGGGACTTTCATAAAGATAGAGCCGGAGGACAACCAACGGTCTCCATTTTCACGAACATAGAGAATACCATCAGCTCCGAGAGATTTTACGAATTTCTTAAATTTCATTGTCTTTATCCTCCTTATTTCACCGTCATGCGGTACTGTTCGGATTTCTTCTGATATTTGTCGAGCAGACCGTCAGCTTCGAGAGCTTTCTTGTCGATGGTCGCGGTCTCCGAGCGGGACACAGACCAAGTGTAGATAGAACCCTTGATTTCAACCTTTTTATCACCGTCACGGAACTGCCCCATAGCGTGTTCCTTGATGATATTGTTGATTTCTCCGAGCCGCTTTTCCTTGTCTGCAATAGTGGCGTTCGTTTTGTCGATTTCGCCTTTCAGCCCCTCCGCTTCGACAATAAGAGCGTTAATGTCGGTATCGGGGGTGAGGTTGTGAGTACGCAGAGCCGCAAGCAGTTCAGCGTCTTTCTTCTCGTCATAGACCGGGGAAATGCCGCTGTCCACATACTCAGCCCACCAGTTCTCAACGAACTTGATTTTCTCTGCGAAATCGGGATAACGCTCACTCACCTTGATCTCCACGGTAATGGTGTTCTTGATGTTCGGCGTGTACTTCGTGGGGTCAGCGTAGTCCTTTTCTTCAAGGAAAGACGCGACCATAATCACATTGTCCACACCGAGCAGGTAAGCGTAGAGGGCGGCTTGCAGAGCGTAATATTCGGGAGCGTCATTCTGCCAGTCCTCGATACGCTTGGTGGTCTTCATTTCAAGAACCGTGTCTACAACGCCGTTCTCATCAACGCCGAGGTAGTCCCACATACCGCCAAGATGTTTGCTTTCGGGGAAGAAATCGCCCCAAGTGGATTTGAAATAATCCTCACCGTAACGGTCGGTCGGAGTAATGATGTCCATACCGTAGGACTTCTTCATGTACTCTGCCTGTTTGGGTTCGATTGCCTTACCTGCCTTTGTGTAGATAGTGTCCTCAAACGGGATTTCGTATGTCTTGGTAATCGCAAGCCACATTTCAAACGGCGTAGACCACGGGTTCAGACCGAGGATTGTAGCAAAGCGCGTACCTGTAATTTTCTTCGTGCGCTTCGGTGGCGCAATCTTGAGCTGTCTGCTTTCAAGCCATTCCATTATTCGTTACCTCCCTCAAGCATAGCGGTGATTTTCTGAATCAGCGTCTCGCAATCGGATTTGCTGATAGAGGTAAAGCCCTCTGTCTGCACCGCAATCTGAGCAATCATTTCTTCCTTAGTCGGGTCAGCGTCCTTGAGCTTTTTCAGCACTGCCTTGAGACCCTTAATCTGCAACGGCGTAGCGTTGTCCTGCGGGGCGGTGAGTTCCTGCTTTACTTCCTGTCGCTGTTCGGGAGTAGCAGGAGGGGCTTTCAGAGCAGATACGGGAGCGGGGGTGGGCTTACCGATGTCGCTGTCAATGCTGTCGCTCTCGCAAATGTCGAGCGCAATCATATACAGATAGCGGCGCATATAGGTGATAGAAGAACCAAGAGCTTGCATTTCATTGGTAGCCTGTTTTCCCGCGTTGCTGATAATCGGGGCAATCTGATTGAACGGAGCAACGAACGGGATATACTCCTCATCGGGATTGTCGATGTTGACAATCTTCATCGTTGCCACATCGGAAGTGAAGTTCACGATAGGGATAAGACCGACCTCACTGAAAATGCGGGTGGCGGTAGGAACAATATCGTCAAGCTCGAAATACTTGAATGACAGGTGCATATTCTTACCCGTCTTCTGCACATCAGCTTGCAGGAACATTTCCCTTGCCTTGAGCAATTTCTGATAGACATTCAGTGTAACGGTCTCCTTTTTTGCGGCAGTTGCCATTTTTCGTTTTCCTCCTTTTTTCTTTTCGGGTTTGATACCCAAGAAATCATTGATTCTCTTTTTTGCCATTTCGATATAGAATGTTCTGTCTACATCGTCTATGGTTAGATGATTGTCGTTGTCGATGATACAGTGGTCGGGGAGCATTTCGATTTTCGCAGTAGCGTCCGTCTCAGCTTTGACCTTGAACAGCTTCCCGTATCGCTCATTAGCCGTGGCATATACACGGTTTACTTTCTGTACCGGGACTTGCTCACCATCGACAATGTGATAGGCTTCGCGGTATTTTGCACCCGCTTTGGCTATCAACTGGAAGTCGAAAATATCCGTACTGCCGTTAATTGTTTCCTCAACGGGTGTACCGTGGACGAAATACTCGATGAGAGCTTTCTTGACGATAACCATATTGTTGTTTATCGCCCACGCGCCCTTTACGGACACACCGTAGTTCAGATACCCACCAACGGTCTTGACCTCGCCATCGGTCTTAATCATCAAGAGGTTGTTCACATCTTTAATCCAAACCTTTTGCACATCATCGACCTCAAGCTCGAACTTGGTTTCGGCTTCCCACGCATGAGCGATTTCGTCTACAAGCGCGAGTTCCGATTTGTCGATAGAGTACATCAGACCATCGGTGTTGAGGTTAAGTAGCTTGATGGTCTTACAGGCGTTCAACAGGCGCATGGTAAGAACCGTGAGGAAAAGCTGTCCCGATATACGCAGAGAGCGGGTCGGGAGGGGGTCATACAGGTCGTTGTAACGATTCTCCTGTGCGCCCGATACCGTGTTAAGTGGTAGCTTCAAGTCCTTTGCAGTCTGCTTATCGCCGTTGTGCTTCGCCTGTATGCGGTCACGCTTGATAGCGTAGAACAGTTCCGGGTCGGGGACATTGCGGGAGAGATACTTGTAAATCTCAATCAGCGAGGGGTACAGACTTGAAACATCACGGTTTTGGATAACCCTGTCCTCTGTTGCTTCCTCGTAATAACCTGTCAAACTACCGTGAACGCCGCCCCAAGCGTATTTGCAAGGCATACCGCCAATCTCAATCTCAAACGAGGTCTTGAACAGAACCTCATCGGGAATTGACATATCATGGATTGTTTCAAAGAAATCCAAGACGGGTTTCGGGATAACGGCAATATCAAGGTTTTCGGGGTAAACATACTCTCGTCCATCGTCCCATTCCTTACGCTCTGCGCGTAACATCATTGCAGTCAACTTAGCGTTGGTCGCGGCGAGAGACCGCACCTCATCAATCCCCGCTCGTTTTCCGAGGTTTTTCTTGGTTTTGAGGTAATCCGCACGGAGCTTCATCAGCTCGTGAGTAGCGTCTACATCGTGCTTACAGTAATGAACGGTCTGTTGTAGCTCGTCCTCCGTAAGCGGTCTGTCGAGGTCGAACGATACCTCCGTCTCTTGAATATCCATTCCCATGTGACCCTCAATAGCCTTGAGGGATAGACCCAACTGAACATCGTCTCGAATATCCACATTGTTGAAACGGAAATAAAATGCCTTGAGGGGAGCGTATTCCCAACCGCGACCGCCGCCGATGAGGAAATTATTGAGCTGTTTAATCTCCTGCGGGGTAAAGTCATTTGCGGCGGCTTTAATGATGAACTGGTCGTAATGCTTGGAGTTAAATCCAACATAGATACCATCATCGGACAGGCACTCCCGGAGAGCTTCGCTATCGTTGTGAATGACCGTATGCGTTCCCGTTTCTACATCTTTGAACACTACAATCCAGTCAAAGGCAAAAACCTCAACATCGTATACAATCAGTCTCATTTCCGTAACCTCCTACTCCAACGGGTTTTCATTTCGGAGGGGAGTTGCTGTCCCTTGCCACGAACGCCCGTCCAATGTGTTCCTCCGGCTTCTCCATCACAAACAAAATTACTTGCCTTTAGGGACGCTCCGTTTTCAGATTTGAGAATGTAGGTAATCACTTTTTCATACCCCATTTCTTTTGCGATTCTGCAACACGCGCCGTAAAGCATTGAACAGGCATTGTAATGACCGTCTACCACACACAACCTGTTGATTTCGCAGGTTAGTCCATCGTCAAGATGTCTGCTTACTGGTCTCCCACATACGGCTACTCCGATTAGCGCATTTTCTTCATACAAACCAATGCTGAACTTGCAACCGACCGTGGGTTTGTGATGTCGATGATGGAGAGCGATAAAATCACACGCCGTGCGAAAAGTTATAGGTTTAATTGTCATTTCTCACTCTCCCTCCGTATAGCGGAAGTAACACCCGTTCTTTCGGTAGGTCGTACACCGCTTTTTATAGGACTTCACGAGATATGGAATGTTATCTACAAAGTCATAGGCGATAGCGTCCTCTTTACCTGCAAAGGTACGGGCGATTCTGCCGATACTCTGTGTGATAACCGCGTAATCGTTCTTGGGTGTTGCCAAGAACAACCGCTCCAACCGAGGAATATCCAACCCCTCTTTTGCGAGGGAGTAAGTAGCGAACAGGTACTTCTTTTTACCGCTTCGCATATCCTCAATAGCAAGTTCTCGTTCAGCCTTTCCTTTTTTTGTTGTCATATTGCCGCTCACCATTACGGCATTTTCCCTCATGCTCCGAGGGAGAGCGTTCATAAGCCGCTCAAGGTGTTCCAGTCTGTCAGACAGGATAAGACAGGAATGTTCGGACTCTGCCACAATCCATGACGCTATGAACGCGACACGGTGATTATCGTTGCACAGATAGGAAATGAGCTTGGTGTAATTCAGCGTACCGTCTGAGTTCAGACATTCACGACTGAGTTCCACCCCTGTTCCGACAGGTGTAATACCGACCTGCATGATTTTGTCTCCTACAGCTTCATCGGGAACGGTGTAGACCACATGACCGAGTAGGGCATAGGTGGCTTCAATCATTCCATCAGAGCGGTGTACCGTAGCCGAGAGACCGATTTTATGTCGGGCTGACAGGTTATTCAGAGCCTTATAGAACTGCGTCATGGCGGTGGGTGTACCCGCAACGCGGTGGCACTCGTCCACGATAATCACATCGAAAAAGTCCTTGTATTGTGTGAGGTCGAGTTTGCACATCGTTTGGATAGTAGCGAATGTGATACCCTTACCGATATTGACCTTTCCCTCTGTGATAGTCCCGATAAGGTCAGAGTCCATATACAGTTCTGCACGGGTCTTACTCTGCCGTAACAGGTCAAGTGTGTGGGTGAGCCATAAGGCGCGTTTTCCGAAACGCTTCACAAGAGCAATCCCCATCTGCGTTTTTCCGCTACCCGCCGCGCTTTGCAAGATACCGTATTTCGCGGCGTACAGTGCGTCCACAGCGGTCTTTTGATAATCGTAGAGCGGAATATCCACCCCACCGTAAGAAACGCTCACAGGGTCTGAGAACGCGCTCTGAAAGGTACTTTCCTGTGCAATACAGTCCGGCAGATTTCGGAGTGTTCCGAATGGGAGAATCAATGTATCTCCGCGCCGTTCATACAAGGTCAGCGTTGGAGGTGTATTTCCAAGCCAAAAGTGCATACGGGCTTTCTTGGCATATTCGGGGTTCGTAATCACAAGGTTTCTCTTGCACCATACCAATGCGTCCTGCGTAGGGTTCTCGATGGTGAGGACATTTGATACAGTTACATTCATTTGTCTGCCACCAACCATTCCTCAAATGTCAGCGCAAAGCGTTGGAACAGCTCCTCCGGCAAGTTTTTTGAAACCATGCTGTCGAGTCTGCTCAGAGTAATCATGTAAATGTTTTCTCCGAACTTCACCGCAAACCACCCCTCGCCGTTAAGACATTCCCGCCACAGTGTCATAGCCATTCGCTGATTGTCCTCAATGCGAGATACACTGAATACCTTGCCGGAACAGACCTTGCAGTCAATGAGGTACGGAACACCGTTTTTCACTGCAACAACATCTGCGGGTTGCCCTGCCGCGTTCTGTGAGAGATTGTGAACCCAATAACCGTTTTGGAACAGCTTTTCGCAGAACTCCGCTTCAAAGCCATTACCGATTTTCTTATTACTCACGGCACACCTCCCGAATGTCCTCTAACTTTTCACGGAGGTTTTCGTTCTGTACGGTAAGCTCATCAATCTGTCCGTTGTAGGAATCCTCGATTTCCTCAATCATATCGCGGAAATATTGAACCGCTTCATAACCCATGTACCGTTCGAGCAGATATTCAAAATCCTGTCGATTGAACAAGGTTTCAACTTTTTTATCCAACAGTTCAATTACTCTTTGCATTTTGAAGCACCTCCTCGTAGTTTTGCATGAGACCGAGAATCGTGTTGGAATAGGTAATTTCCTTGACTCCGTTCTCCCATGCTTTTCGCGCACCGTAGTCACCCATGTTGTAAGCCATCAGAGCTTTTGTTAGGTCTCCGTCATAGCGATTGACATACTCCCCAATGATTTTCACGCCACAGAACACATTCTGATACGGGTCAAGCATATCCGCACACCGATACTCCTCGTTGAGCCATGTGTGGTTGACCTCATTGATTTGCATGAGTCCGTAATCGTCCGTTTTACTTACAATTTCGGGATTAAATTGACTCTCATGCTCAATCATTGCGTACACGAGCGTTACGGGTACATTCTCATCGGCACAGATTTCATAGATATATCTCTGCAAGCTATGTGAGAGAGGTACATCAAAATAGAAAATATCCGATGTCTCCGGGAGTTTATCTGTGCTATAAACAGGGACTTCAACTGTTTTCGTGACCGTCACCGTATCGGTTTTCGTAGGGGCGGTCAGTCTGCCAATCGTAAAGGCAGTAGCAATCGACACAGCGATAACGGTTAATAATCTTACGAGTCTCTGTTTGTTGACTCGTTTAGTTCTTCTACACTCAGTAGCCATTTTTGGTAGTCCTCCTCGTTTTTAGGGTCTTGGTAGAACTGCTCCAAAATCCCCATAAGTGGTCTTGCGAGGTCGCTCACCTGTGAATCAGTGAGCTTCAAGTTCAGTGAGGATTCTGTCACATTCATCGAGGACTCGCTTCGCCTTTGGATAGGTATAGACCCCGCGAATGATACTCGACATTTCGGGCGGCTGAACTGTGATACCTCGCTTACGCAGTTCAAGAATCATGTCCACCTGCTTTACACCAAGTGCTTCCATTCGCTTCTGAATCTGACTCATCGAGTTTTCCTCCTTTCATGGTTCTCGAAATCGAAATTGCCATTGACAAAAAGGCGAATTATTGTTATTATTGTTATAGGACTAATCCGCTTCAACTTCCCGAAAATTGCCGTTTTCGAGAGGTCGGTTTCTTATTGTCAATTCGGATATTCCGAACTTCTTGTTATTAGTATAATTCTTATTAATTCAAAAAATCCGAATTATTTTCCAAGGAGGGAACTCTATGACTTTTGCTGAGAACATCAACCGTATCTGTGCCGAACGCGGCACGAACTTAACCGCCGTTATCAAACAAATAAAAAATGGACAGTCTTCATACACGACTGCCATCAATAAACGAGGTTCTATACCAAACCAAGAGGAATTGCTTGCTCTCGCCAAAATTCTGCAATGCTCTGTAATGGACTTCTTTGCCGATGAAGAAGACCTCTGCTGTGAAAAAGCTGTACCCGAAAATGAGGACGAGGAGGACATTCTAAAGGTCTATCGTGCGTTACCTCGCCGCGCCAAGCATGAGTTCATGGCAATGGTTTATGAGTTTGGAGACCGAAAAGAATACGAGGGGGATAAAGCAAACGCTATCGGTTGAGCGTGTTATTCCTATTGAGTTACTTTACCGAAAGCGTGAATTGGAGGTGAAACTACGAAAGCGGTAATTTACGCTCGATATTCGAGCCACAACCAAAGAGAGGAATCTATAGAGGGTCAGCTCAGAGAATGTCACGAGTTTGCCCTTAAAAATGGGTTCACCATCATAAATGAATACATTGACCGGGCGATTTCCGGCAAAACAGATAACCGTCCGAGCTTTCAGCGTCTCATTAAAGACAGCGAAAAGGGACAATTTGAAGCGGTGATAATGTATACCCTTGACCGTTTCGCTCGTAATCGCTATGACTCTGCTATCTACAAGGCAAAGCTCAAAAAGAACGGTGTGAGAGTCTACTATGCGAAACAACCCATGCCGGACACGCCGGAGGGAATTATCCTTGAATCCGTCCTTGAGGGGTATGCCGAATACTACTCTGAAAATCTTGCCCGTAACATCAAGCGCGGTATCAGAGAAAACGCCCTCCAAGGGCTTGCCACGGGAGGGGCAAACCTTTTGCTTGGGTATACCGTGGGTGAGGACAGAAAGTATGCGATTGACCCAACGGGAGCAAAAATCGTACAAGAGATTTTTCAGCTATACGCCGATGGAATGTCCGCGACACAAATCATTGCCTATTGCAACGAGCGTGGGTACAAAACTGCAAGGGGCAACGCTTTTAATAAAAACAGTCTCCGAACGATTCTCCGAAATGAGAAATATATCGGCACATACAAGCTCATGGACATTGTTATTCCCGATGGTATGCCCGCTATCATAGACAAGGTACTGTTTGAGAAAGTACAAGCTATGCTCAAACACAACGGGAAAGCACGGGCGAAAGCTCACGAAAATTATCTGCTGACTACCAAGCTGTTCTGCGGTCACTGCGGGTCTCCGATGGTCGGTGAGAGTGGCACATCAAAAACAGGGCAGGTTCATTATTACTACAAATGCACAAAAGCCAAGCGGGAACACGCCTGTAAAAAGAAATCCGAACGAAAAGACTGGATAGAGAAACTGGTAGTCCGCTACACAGTTCAGAATGTGTTGACTGATGAGAATATTGCCCTTATCGCAAAACGGGCTATGGAAATCATCGAAAAAGAATCGGCAGATACCACCTACTTGGACGGTCTCAACGCTGAACTGAAAGATGTTCAGAAAAAAATAAAGAACCTTGTCTCTGCAATAGAGCAAGGTATCATTACTTCTGCTACCAAAGACCGCCTTGACGAACTGGAACAGGAGAAGTCTGATATTGAGGGGCGTATCGCCCGTGAGGAAATGAAAAAACCGCTCTTGAACGAGAGCCGCATTAGGTATTGGCTTACTTCGTTCAAGAGCGGGAATGTTGATGATGAGGATTACCAACGGCGCGTGATTGATACATTGGTAAACTCTGTATATGTGTATGACGATGAAGATGGTGGGAAGCGGATTGTGCTAACATTCAATCTTTCGGGCAATAATACCGCTACTCTCACGAGTTCGGATATTGAGTGTTATGCTCCACCAAAAAGTGCAAATCCGAACTCTGTGTTCTTCATCAAACACACCTTTGGATTTGTTTATAGGATAGAGAACGCTGATTGAATCGGCGTTCTTTTTCTTTGCCACGGGACGAGATGAAGTAGTTAAAGTAGTTGTTTTTCGGTTTTTGCGTAAACTTTCACCTAATACGCGCGTACTTAGAGGAAGTTACACGCAAAAACGGATTTTCCACTACTTTAACTACTTGAACGGGATTAAATCAGCTCTTTTTCAGTTCAAGGACAGCGGACTCAATCAGCTTGTCAATGGTGTCGGAGTCGAGCTTATAACCCTTGCTGTTCAAGTATTCCAGTACATAGGCTTTCTTCTCCGCGCCGCGACCCGCGCCGTTGTAAATCATTTCTGCGGCTTCGACCGCAACTTTCGTCCACGCCTTGATTTTCTCGAACTTCTCAGCGTCCACTTTCTCTTTCAGATAAGGGATAAGGAAAGTGGTAATGACTGCTACGAGCAGGGTGATAACAGCGGAAACAACATTGGTAATGTCAGTCATGGTGATACCTCCTCAGTAATTTTCAGAAAAATGTGTTTCGTTTGGTGTGACTTTGTTTTGTCTCATCAGTTTTATTCGGTTCTCGACCTTTGCTTTTGAATAATAGAATCCCGTACCCGTGGCAACTTCGGCGGCTACTGACGGTATAAGGTAGGCAAGCGGCGAAAGGTCGAGAGTACGCCAAATCATTACCATCGTAAAGACGATAACGACCGCATTGATAATTCCCGCCACGATGAGGATTTTCTTTGAAAATTCTTTCGGTGGCTTTTTCTTTACCCTCCGCATACCGTCAACCTCCTTTACACTTTGGTGAAAGTATTGCGGTCAACCCAACCGTAGACCGTAGACTCTCCATCGACATGGACAAGATGATAAGGGTGCTTGCCCTTTGCATAGATTTGCGTGATTTTCGCCTTGCCGCCCTTACAGGACACCGCTCTATCGCCGTTAGAGCTTGCGTAGTGAGTTTTTCCAGTGAACGAGACATAATCACCTACCTGCGGTGTCCACGCGCTCTGAGAGGGCGTAGAAGCGGCAGAAACGACACTCAAGAACTTCGTGTTGATAGGACTGCAAATCGCGTTCTTCCCGTCCACAGACTTGTCGATAATCGCTCTGTCACCGCTGACCTCGCGGACAATCCAGTTCTTTGCTTTCACCCAAGCAGGAATCGCCTTGCCGCCGTAATAAGTAGCCGTGGAGGAGATTTTAACGGTATCTCCCGCCTTAACAGAGCTGGTAGTAGGCTTGTCCTCAGTCGGAGTATCAACTGCCGCACCGAGCCGCCTGTTGACCTCTGCCGCTATTTCACCATGACGGTTATACAGATAATCGCCGGGACAGGATTTGTTCGCATAATCGCGGTGAACGGTCATATTGCAACCGCCAAGGTGATTCATGCGCTTGTTCTTGTCCGTACTCCATACGAGCTTTTTGATACCGTTACGGCGGCAAATATCGGTTACAAGGTCGAGCATTGCGGCATACGCCTTGTCATTCACCGCATAAGGGTGTTTGGTATCGCTTGCGACCTCGATGGTGATAGCGCGGTTGTCGTTTGCCGCGCTTGAGGTACACCAAGAGCGGTCTTTTTCCTCGACATACATACCGATTTTACCGTCTGCACCAACACCGTAGTTGGAGCTTGCCTGTCGGGAGGTCGGTGCAAAAATATTGCCGAGCGTTTCCACGGAACACTGCCCCACGACACAGTGAATGGTGATAGTGTCGATTTTGTTTCTGCGCGGACTTGTCTTATTGGGGGAAATCCGCGTGTAGTTTACGAGAGGGCTGTTACTCATCTTCGTCTTCTCCTTTCCCGTTACTCAGTTCGTCCAACATTTCCGGCGTGATTTCTTCGCCGTGAGTTTGGAAATACGACTTTTCTTCCATAGGTCAATCCTCCTTGTCTTTGAGTGAGAGACGGTCAACCTCTTTCATAATCTTTTCGGCAGTACCGTTTCCACCCAATTTTTTATACGGTAAGTATAAATAATCATGCAGGTTCTCATATTCGTCTTTGGTGATATACCCGCGCTGAATATAACACTCACCGAGATAGCAAATGCGGTCGTGCCCAAGACCTTTCAGCATTTGCCCCTCCGCGCTGTCTTTAGACTTTTTGCTTTGGATAAGACTTGTGAGGAACGCCCAAAAGCCTGTGCTTGCAAAGACCGCCCCTACAATGCTGATAATCAGTGTGCTTTCAGAAACCATTTAGCTAAATTCCTTTCGTTTAATGTGAGGATTTACATTTACATGACCTCCCAATTACTATCGTCCCACGCGGCGGTAACGCCTGTCTCACCGACCCAAACCTTACGGACACCATCATGGACATAGAACCCGTCTGCGATAAGAGCCATGCTTTTTTCCCATACAAAGGGGTTATCGGCAGTGCCAACAGGATTTTCCTGCTCTTTGTACTCCTGTCGAACCAAAACCTTGTTCACATAGAAGTTCAGCCAGTCAAAGCCGATTTTGTCAGACTGTGTGAGAGTGGTTTCAATACCACCTGCCGCTTCTACGGTATCGACAATTTTCTGATTATTGTCAATCCGAACCTTTAGCTTTTTCGCGTTGTCGATATAAAGCTGTGCCATTATCTGTTCACCTCCAAAATTTCCAGTGCGGCTTTCATGTCCTGCACGATACTTGCGCTTTCGTTGACCTCAAGCGTTCTGCCAGTGATAAGCCAATCGCTGAGATTGTTCTCGATGTCCTCTTGCAAGCCCTCACGGTTTTTCAAGAGGAAAGTGTACTCATCGTATTCGAACATGGTGACAGAGGTTTCCGTCTGCGGGTCAATGTCAGTGACTTCTTTGATGTTTTCACGCAGTCTGACCTCTACATACCCCTCCAACGGCAGGTAAGACTCCATCGACAGGGTTACGGGAGAGACATTTCCTTTTACTCTCATTTCTGACTACCTCCTTTAATTTTCTGATTTTAACTGTATCGCAATATTTCTTTTTCATACCGAGCGAGTCAGTATGCTTGAAACAGGAACACCGCGACAGGAAACCCGCCGCCATACGGAATGATACGACCCCGTTTCGCTTTTGGATTTTCTGAATGTGGCGGCTTTGCCGCATAAGCGCAAGAGCGCGTCTTTTTCGTATGGTCGTGGTTCTGATACCGAAACAGCGACCTACAAAGTCAATCTTTCGCCCTCTACGGTGCTGTCTGCTTTTGCAGTTTCGTTGAATACGAAATAACTGGTAATCGTGCTTTATCTCCAAGCCGAGTTTTCCTACAAACTCCATGACCGCGTACATTGCTTTTCGGAGCTTCCGTTTGTTATTGTCAATTAAGACTAAATCATCGGCGTAGCGGACATAATAGCGTATACCGAGGGTTTGCTTGATGAAGTAATCCAACGACTGTAGATAAAACTCCGCAAGCCACGGCGAGGTATAATTCCCGATAGGTATACCGTGTCCGGGAGAGCTATGGTACGAGTCGATTACCAAATGGATAATACCAAGTGCCTTTTTGTCCTTGATTTTCCGCTGTAAATGTTCCTTGAGCTTGTCGTGCGGGATTGACGGATAGAACTTGTGAATGTCCATCTTCACACAGTATTTTGCGTGTTTGATGTCTCGCATGGTAGCTCGTTCCACTCCTTTTGCGGCACGGTCAATCCCCCTGTTTGGGATATTGGCACAGCTCCAATAATAGGAGGATTTCATAATGAGCGGCTGTAGCACCTGCACAATAGCATGGTGAGCGCATTGGTCGGGATAGAACGCGGGAATCTGTAACTCCCTCTCTTTCCCCGACAGACCGTCCTTTATGATACGAGTCCGATACGGTGAGGTGAAATCCAAACGAACCAACCGCTCAGACAGGTCTTTCGCGTAGAAATCCAAATTATCCATGACTTTTTGAACATTTCTGCGCTTTTTCTTATGCTTTGCGGCATTGATGATAGCCAGTCTGCAATTTTCTTCTGAAACTATCTGTTCGTGTATCCCTCCAAACTATTTTTTACCAATGGGTACGGCGAGACAGTATCTTGTATAGGTTTGTGCTGTATAACAAAAGTAGGCGCGACCCAATGTTCGAGTTCGAGTTGGACGAGTCATTGTTCAAATTAGCCGTAAAGAGACCACATTTCGAGCCATTGTTCCAATTACCGCCGTGTTGGAAGACGCGCTTTTACTGTTCGCCTTATAAAGTTCTATCTGTTTTGTATCGACCCACTTATGCGGGGGAGAAAATCCCCCGCACCCCCTTAGGAGGGGATATAAAGCAGGCGCGACCCAACGCTCGAGTACGAGCCGGACGAGCCATCGTTCAAAAAAGCCGTAAAGAGACCACAGCACGAGCCAAAGCTCCAAACACCGCCGCGCTGGAAGACGCGCCAACCTGTAGAAGACCAACAAGCGTCACAATCATAGGTCGTTTCACTTCCGCTACCTGCGGCAGACGGGAGCATGACATGAGGATTACTGCCAGTGTCAAGACCCTCCTGCGTGATATAACTGGAAGACCAGTTGGTTGCTCCCTTAAAGGAGAGGGCGGTGTAGTTCGTAGTGGTATCGTCTGCGTACTTGGACGGGTCGTTGCACACATAGTAAGTGCCGTTGTTCCAGTTGACACCATCGACCCATTCCCACACATTACCCCACAGACCCTCGATACCGCGCCAAACCACATCAACCTTGCCGTCTGTTCCGGCAGGTCTGCCCGTGAGACCACTGACATTGTTACAAGTACCTGTGCTGAGAGCAGAGCTGTTACTGTCGCAGTAGCCGCGCCCAATGACAGACTGCACATTGTTGTTGGCAAATTCCACGAGAATCAACATTTGAATCGCGGAGAGTGCGGCAATGTCGATAATACCCCAACCCGTACCCTTTGCTTTCGCGTTGGAACGCATGGTCGCTCTCGTCTGATTTACCAACGGGCTTACACCGGACGCGGACTTGTTACCACTCGTGGTCTTATAAGCACCCACATAGAGATAATCCTTTGCCACACCGCCGTGATTGAACGCGGGGTGAAGCGTGAACCCGCTCGTGGCTTTATCCGCAATCTTGAGATATTCCACATTTCCACTACGGTAACGGCGATACCAAAATTTAGGGATTTTCACCATCACATCTCCCGTGGATAAGGTTTCACGGACAATGCTGCTCCAAGGGTAACAGTTGTTGAAGTCACTCGAACCTGCTGTAGTACCTACGGTTGCGGTAGCAGTCTTGCCGACAGCGGAATCCGTTCTCGCCCAAGCGGGAGAGGTAGCCGTAATATCCCGGCTGATACCGTAGATTTTTACGAACGACAGCTCCACACTGCGAGACTGCCCGGAGGAAGTGATAGATACTGACTTAGAGTCTGTATCAGAACCGGAAACCGCCTTTACCGTCCATGTGCCGACATTATGCACTTGGAAAGTGTGACTGCCGGAGGTATTAGGGGCGGTGTACTTTGTACTTCCACACTCACAGGTGCAGGTCGCTCCTACGGGGTAGGTAACGGCAATCGTAGCCGTGAAATAGTAGTAGGTTGCGGTGTAGTTCGAGGTCGTACCTGCCACAGAAACTTTCGGCGTAGTGTTATCCGGCTTGCTGTACCCGTCCTCCGCACCGTACTCGATATGATAGGTATGACCGATAGGCACGACAAAGGAAGCCGTTTTCTTCGTTTTGGTGAGCGTTGCCGACTGCGTAGACGCAGACTCCGTTTCATCGACACAGGTGACTACCACACTGGAAAACGCGGAATCATCGTCAATAGAAATGGTGACATTGGCGATTTCACCTGCGGCGGGAGTTGCGTCCGCTCTGTTTGCCGCATTGCTCGACAGGTTGTAAACGCCCTGTACGGAATAAGGGAACGCGGAAAAATAATACTTTCTACCCTTGGTGAGTCCGCTCACCGTAAAGGGTGTGTTGACATACGCGCCGAGATTGGTGTTGCTTACTACAAGCGTCCCCTCTGAGGGCTTTGTAGGATAACCAGTATCGCTCATGCGAATCATTACACCGCCCACAGAACAAATCAGATTGTTGTTCGCGTCATAGCTGTCGGCGGGTTCTTGGAACTTCAAGCCGATACTGGTCGCGGAAAGCGAGTATGCGATAAAGCTCCTCATGTTGTTCGGGGCTTGCCCGATTTTCTGCAACAGACTGTCAACAGTCCATTTTGCTTCTGCCCAAGACATTTACACTACCTCCTCTGTGATGTTTAGACCGTCTGCACTGAATGTGATGGTCTTAGTGTTTACGAGGGAATAACTTCCGTTTGACTCTTTCTTATAGAGCTTTTGCGTGATAACTGTATCGGAAGTGAACACGGTTTCGATTTTCTTGTTTCCTGCCGAGTCGATTTCCGTGATGGTCTTTCCATCGGCAGAGAAAGTAGTTGTGCGCGGGTCAAAACCGTCCGTTTTGGTGTCGAGAGCAGTAATCTGATTTTGCAGATTTCCGGCAACATCTTCTCCGAGCTGACTCTTGACGAACTCGAACCAAGTCGTGAATAGTGCCTGTTGCTGACTCTCAAAGGTGTCCATTTCCGTGCGATAATCGGTTTTAAGGGAGTTAATTACATTGTCCCCCTCCGCTTTCAAAGCAGTAATATATGCGGTAAAACCGTCCTGCTTGGAGTCCGCTTCGTTCTCAAAAAGCCCTTTCTGTGTGGTGAAATAGTTCTGAAACGCTTCGTACAGGTCAGAACCGTTTTCTACCATCGACATAAGGGTATTGAGAGCTTCGTTCATACGGTTCGCGTCTCTCGCGCCAAAAAAGGACTTTTCTTTGTTGCTGTAAGCAGTCACGTCTTGGAACGATACCGTACCGTCCTCATTGGTGATGGTGTTGTACCGTTTTAGACCGCTCCACACAGCGTCCGTATAATTTACGGGTAACAGTTCCCAAGACATTTACAGGTCTCCTCCTCTCATTCCAAAATTCCAAGTGAGCATTCTTCTCCCCTCAGACTCATTGGTGAGTCTGTCGTAGAGGTCAAGTATGGCGCGTTCCAACCGATTCAGCTCTGCAAAATCCATTGTGTTGCCGTTTGCTACATAGGTCGGAGGGTTGCCATACGACCTCTTGAGAGTTTTGCTGTTGATGGTTTTCAGATTTTCCTCAAGCTGATTGATTTCATCAGCATAGAAGTAATCCGAATAGGTACGGTCAGCACCGAGGGAGACGATAGAGAACTCATCGTACATCTTGAGAGCCAACTCACGCAGATAGGTGAGGTTGTTCTTGATACGGTTGAAATCGACCGCGTTGAACCTGTCTCCCGTATATACCCCATCGGAGGGGTTCGTTACACCGTACCAGTCTGTTTTAGGCGTTGTCCAAGCCATAACTATCCTCCTGTTCTACGAGCCGTGACCTTACCCGCAAAGCTCTGATTGAAAATGATGGTGTGGCGGTAGATGTTTACTTTCATATCAGACTGGAACTCGTTCTCTTGGTAAACAATATCGTTCACATCAATTTCGGGATTGCCGCGAGTGTCGTACTCATACTCGATGCCGGACTGATAATAGTCACCGAGCCAGTCTGCGAGGTCTTGCGCCATTCCCATATCGGAAATAAGAGGGTTTTCCCACTTGATTGTCTTTCCTCGATTATTGAGCGTTTTTGTTGCATAACGCTCTACAATTTTGTAGCGGTAGCCGGAAATCTCCAAGCGGTAAGTACCTGTCACTGTAAACTTGACGGTGATGTAGTAGTTGCCCGACTCCAAAATGGAAACACCGCCCGACTGATTTTCCAGTGCGGCAGAAAAGCCGTAGGAGGGTTCTCCCACGAAAAAAGTCTCCACATCACCCGCCGCGACCGTGACTTCTTCGCTGACAAGATTTTCTTGCTGATTGCCCGTCTGATAGCTGTAGCAAGGAACAATTATCTCCTTGACAAGCTCCTGCTTGATAGCTTTCGGGGAGGAGGTCATATCTGTGCGGGTCATAGTGAAATCCGTAATATCACCAAAGCTGAAATTATTCAGCACGATACGGCTATAGGGTTCGGCGGTCTTTGTGAACTCGATTTTCATAACATCGAAATCGTCAAAGTCCGTGTGAATGACCGTGTTCTTACTGATTTCGTCAGCCCCGACCTCGTACTCCGTTACGAGCGTCCCGTCATTGTAGGTTCGGATTGTAAAAGCTGCCGGAATCGAGTGTCCGAATACCAGTTTTACACCGTAGTACATACACGCAACTTCTTGTGTAAGCGTAACAACGGGGTTGGTGGTGAATGTTCCGTCCGCTTTAGACTGCACCGCTGACACAAAACCTGTATTCAGCGTAGCATTTCCAAAATTGCGGGGTAAGAAGAACATCTTACCGTCTGCCGTGGTATAGTTCTGAGCAAAGGTGGCGTACTCGTCTTTCGCAGTACCGTCCATAATCTTTTCGACATTGGAATAGGTAGCTTCCGCGTTTGCGCTTGCCGCCGCTTCGGGAATGAAGTTGGACTTAATCTGAATACCGCCCATACGGGTTTGTGATAGAACACACCGACAGGCGTTTGCGATAATCTGCAACGCTTCCTTGTGCTGAACGCGAGGAATGGGGTTTTTGCTTTTCAGATTTTTCAACTGCGGGTCGATATAGTAATCGGTCAGTCCTGCGTCAGCCAGTACCTCAAGAGCCAAATCGTAATAGCTCTTACCTGCACTGCGGTACAGTCCTCTGTAGAACTCCGCGTCCATACTGCGGAACACATCTTGACAGCGGATAGTGGCGGTGTAATCGTCCGACTCCCACTCCGAACACAACAGGCGGTTTCCGCGAATCCATTCGACCTCTCCCGTAGGGAGCTGATAGCCGTAGTAGATTTCCATTTCCTGTCCTGTTTCAAGGAAGTTGATAGCGGATTTCGGGTTATCTACATTAAAGTAGTGGTCGTAGTTCTTGAGCTGTACAGAGAAATCAATCTGCGGCACATCTGCCCCGATGGGCGAGACATAGCTCTCAAGGGAAGAAGCCATTACGGAATCATTGTAGTACACGAGACCGTAACCGAATCGGATAGAGTAGATACGCACCCGACTATGGGGATTCTTCATACTGTAAACGACCAGTTTCACCGAGGTCGTATTTGTCAACACTTCTTCGGTGCTGAACAGCCCCTCCGTATTATTGCGAAACTCGACAACCTGTCCGCTACTGCTCATCAAATCGAAATTCACAGGGTAATTCTCACCGAAATTGATAGTAATACCCTTGAAATCCGTAGCTGGAACATTGAGATTGATTGTAAGCTCGAACTGTGCTTGCGTAAGGAGCTTGTCGCTGATAATGCCTGTGTCAAGGTAAGCGTTGGAAGCGTTCTGCCGTGGGAGGAAGAACATCGTCCCGTCAACTTTGGTGAAATTCTCCTCAAGGGTAGCGTAGATGGTATCATCGGTCTTTTCGGACAGGATATTTGCGGAGTTGGAGTAGTAGGTGAAATCACCCTGCTCAACCTTTGCTTTTGCCTGTGCTTCTTGATTGAGCAGACCGAACGAAATCATAATATACGCTCTCTCGCGGAGAGAGGATTTCATGCTCTCTTTATATGCTTTTGAAACCTTTTGCACAAAATCCCCTCCTTACTCTCCGCAGTCAATCAGATTTACCTTGCAATTTCTGTAGTGTGTCGGTTTCCCGTTTTCATCGACCCAATAAGGTTCTGCGGTTCTATCACTACAGTACATTTTGATAGTCTTGAGGGAGTTCGACACGGGGTCAGTGAAAGTCACATATACGAAAAAGTGACTCAATACATTTAATATCTGCGCCCATTGGTCGGCGGTGAGCCAAGACCATTCAAGACTGTCAATCTTGTACTGGTCTCGACCCACGCGCTGACCGACTACTGAGCCGTTGGCGTTTCTACCCGCGTCCACTACGGTAGTCACCGTGGGGCGTACTCCTCGCTTCGGAGGAGGTAGCTCATAACCGTTGATTGCCAAATAAGCCATTCTTACCCCTCCTTATCGTGCGAATACATAGCCGTTGGCTTTTTTCTGAGTAGTAACCGCGTCATTGACAACACGGTTGCCAATCTGAACAACGGTCTGTTCTTGCTTGTCGGCTTGCCTACGCATATCGTCTGCCATCTGCGACAGGGTAGGTTCGATATACTCTCTGTAGAACTCCTCCATTCCCTCCTTGAAGCCCGTTGCAGTAACCGTGCTGTGCGCCGCCACATCAGCGGAAACAGACTGTGCGAACGAATCACTGCTGTAGTATTTCAGAGCGGAGGTGTCTACGGCAAAGCTCATGGTCGGGTTTACGCTTGTAAACGAGTTCGCCCAATCCGTCACAACGCCCTTTGTCGTGCCGCCGAGGTTGGCGATACCGAGGTTGTAGCCGAGAACAGTGTCCTCACCGATACGCATAAACCGCTTGGACGGGGAGTTGGAGTCCAACGCCGCTTTGTATGCCGCCGCCGCGTCATTCGCCCAACGCCGCATATACGGTCGAGTCGTATCGTAGAAATCGTTGATACCGTTGTTGAAACCGCTGATAACATCTTTTGCAATGTCATAGAACACCTTGTAAGAGACAATTTCCGTAAAAGCGTTCTTCACGGTATTCGCAAACGATACCATACCGCTCTTAGCCGTAGCGTAGTTATTGGTGATACCGTTGTTGAAACCGCTCACAATATCCTTGGCGTAGTTGCCGAATGTTGTTCGGTTGATTGCACCAAAGGACGCGGAGGTAAACCAGTTCTTGAGGTTGGAAGCCCAAGAAATGAAGCTCGACTTGCAGGTTGCGGCGTTGGTGTTCAGCGAGTTCTTGAACCCGTCCACCAGTGTTTTCGCCGCATTGGAGAAGTCAGAGGACTTGGACTTGATACCGTCCACAAATCCCGTCACGAGCTTCTGACCGACCTCTTTCATGTTCACGAACATACCCGTGGACAGCTCAACATTACTGTTGCAGAGCGTTTCCATTTCGGTAAGGAAGCCCTTATACTGCTTGAGCAGGTCGATTGCCGTTTTCAGTTCGGGTACAGCCAAGTTCAGCTTTTCGTTGAGGGTAGTGGTTTGGTTGTAAATGTTCTCTACATCGTCTGCCAGTTTCTCAACAGGGTCTTGCGTAAACCAACCGATGATGGTGTCAATGGTTGCGCTCAGTCCGGCAATAGCCGAAACCTCTGTGTACCGAACGACCTCACCTGCGAAATCCGTCATAAAGTCTACGAACTCGCTCATGTTGGTGGAAAGGGTCGGGAGCTTGTCATTGAGTCTGTCGAGCGCGGGAGCGAGGTTGTCACCAAGCTCATTGGCTACCGCTATCAGACTCTCCGTAAATATGATGAACGCCGCCGCCAGTTCGACAAGCAAAGCCGTACCGAGACCGATAGCCAACGGGAGCAGACCCGCACTTGCAACCGTAGCCGCGCCAAGAGCGGCAGTCACTACGCCGATACCGACAAGCAGAGCCGTACCGAGACCGATAGCCGTTGCAATGGTTTCCCCGTTGTCAAGAACAGGTTGCCATGCTTGCCCGATTTCGTCCAAGCCCTTACCGATAGCCCAAATCTCCACGAGAAACAGCCCCGTTGCGATACCCAACTCTGCGAGAATTGCAGTACCGAGAGCAATGTTCACGATGAGCGGTGTACCGACAGAACCAAGCAAAGCAGTCACAATACCGACAACCGCTAAGATACCGATACCAATACCCATAGCCGCTAAGACCGTGCCGCCATTATTGATAACAGGTTGCCACGACTCACCGACCTGCGCTAATCCCTCACCGAGTAGAATGATTGCACCCGTGATGAGGAGTGCCGCCGCCGCGACTTCCGCGACAATTACGATACCCAAGCCGAGGTTCTTTGCGAGAGAGGTGAGGTTTGGGGACAACTTCGTGCTGACCGTGGTATCGAGAGTTTCTGTTGCCGTTGCAACGGTCGTGACCGCTTCGGAAGCCTTACCGATGGTAGCGACCTCCTTGAGCTTAGAGAACACATCTAATGCCATAGCGAGACCGCCGAGGACTTCCAGTGCGCCGATAATCAGCGTCACCTTATCTACGCCGCTCCAATCGCCTTGCTTGATAGCGTCCCAATTCGCGCCAATCTCTGTGATGATGGAGGTGAAGCCTTGAATAGCCAGTCCCCATGCCGCCACTTTGAGGTTGCCCGTGAACACGCCGATACCGATTGCAATGTTGGTGAGACCTCTGATAGCGGTATTGGCGTTTTCCCAATTTACACCGCTTTCGGAAATGTCCTTGATTGCAACAGCAATCTCACCAATACCCTGTACGACCTTGAGCGCACCGCCAATCTTGAGATTGCCGAGGATAATCAAGCAGTCACCGATTGCACCCGTGAACTCACTAATCATACCGACAACATTTTGGAATGTTGCGCCGTTCTCAAGGAAGTCTTGGAAATACCCGATGAACTCATTAAGGTCGGACAACAGCCCAAGTGCGCCGAGTCCCGCCCAACCTGCGCCGAATCCCTTGAACGAGGTGATATATTTCACGAAATCGGCAACGCTCTTTGCGATTTTCCACGCCGCAAGACCCGCACCGATAGCACCCACCGTCAACAGGATTTTTCCAAGACGGGTATCGAACAGGTCAGCCCACGAGTCGATTTCCTTGTTCAGACCGAGCCATTCTTTCATCTTCTGAACAATCTCATCAACCTTAGAGCTGATTGCGCCATCGAGGAAATCATAGGTCGGCAGGTCAAAGCCAAGACCTCCACCTCCGATGTCACCGATACCACCTGCACCGCTCCCGCTTGTATCTTCGGGAGGAGAGATGATGTTCAGTTCATCAATACCGAGCAGAGCGTTTTTCAGCTCTTTCGCCTTTTTGGTAGCGTCACCAAGACCGTCTCCGATGTCCTGTGTACTGTCAGCGACTCCACCGACAGTTGCGCCGATACCGCTGTAATCAATTTCCGGCAGAGCAAACTCAAACAGGCTTGCGATAGCGTTCGCAATAAGTCGAATAACCTTTGCTACGGCAATCGCATACGGCAGGATAGCGTTCAGAGCAGGAATAAAGATATTACCGATTGCACGGGCGCACTGAGTAACCTGTGCTTGCAGGACGCGGAGTTGGTTTGCGGGAGCGTTCAGCGTTCTCGCCATATCGCCCTGCGCGGTTGTTACCTGCGTCATAATCGCGTAGTAACGCAACTCCGCTTTCTCAGCCTGTGTCATAGCCGAGACTTTCTTCTCAATACCGAGGGTGTATGCTTCCTGCTGTAGACGAGCCACAGACAGGTCATAGCCGAGTCTACGGAGCGGTTCAAGCTCACCCGCGATACCCGACTGTAACTTTTGGAACGCTTCCTCGAACGGAATGTTAAAGAACGAGGAAATGTCATATCCAAGCTGAGTCAAGTTTCGACTCATCGTGTACGCTCTATCGCTTACCACACCGAAACCCTTGGTAATCGTCATAAATACACCTTGGTTTCGCAACCATTCGGCGGGGTCGATACCAACGATTTCACTGACACGCTCTGCGTACTCCTGCGCCGCGCTTGCGTACTCGCCCATAGACGCGGTGAACAGGTTCAAATCTTCAACATACTGGTTGGACTTATTGATAAATCCTGCCAATACGGAAGCCGCTTTTTTTACTGCTACGATAGCAATACCGATTTTTGCGGCGAGGTTCACATAGCTTGTGGACGCTCTGTCGTTCGACTTCGACAGATTGTTTGTACTGGTAATCAGCTTTTGGATTCTCGCCGGAAACGCCGCAAACCCGCTCGAAATGGCTTGCATTTGCGTAGCGAGAGGAGCGAAAGCGTCTGCCAACTGTTGAACCTGTGACGCAAGTTCCCCGATGTTTACCGTCTTTAGAGACTGCATGAGAGCGGGGATTTTGCCAAGCTGAGTCACAAACGAGGTAAGGTTGTTCTTACCCATCTGAGAAAGTGGGGAAAGAGCAGATACCAGTTCAGAAATCTGCGTTCCCAACCCGCCGATGTCCACACCGTTAAGACCCTGTACCGCTTGCGGCAATCGCTGTAGCTGAGAGATAAAGCTGTTGAGGTTCGACTTGCTGATTGTGGAAAGCGGAGTAAGCGCGTCCGCAAGCCGTCCGAGCGAGGAAAAATCAGTCCCATTCAGAGACCGTACCGCTGTCCCAAGGTTGGAAATCTGATTAGCTACAGAAGACGAGAGCTTGAGGTTTCCGCAAGAGGGAAGTGCCTGTAAGCCCTGTGCCATCTTATTCAGATTATCCGCGTTGGTGGAGCTGATACTATTCAGTGCGGTATTCAGCGTAGTAAGCTGTTTTGCCACAGCGGTAAGACCAACTCCACCTTTGGTAGCGGATTTTACTTTACCCAAAGAAGAAGCAAGCGCGTCTAATTGTGCCACTGCCGAGGTAGCACTCGATTGTACCTCAAGTTCTAACTGTTCGATTGTAGTAGACACGGTTCTCACTTCCCTTCAAATTTCTTGTTATGCTTCGCCATAAAGCCCTCGATAAGTCTTTT
>OHJY01000127.1_pt1 | contig 31560 bp, 37 predicted proteins | sample 1568681 | NCBI WGS metagenome assembly OHJY01 (sample SAMEA3879540, study PRJEB24766) | human gut metagenome | biome: human-associated habitat; feature: feces | place: USA | collected 1985/1987
GCCTACGTCAATTTATGCCTTGCCATGTCTGCGCAGGCCATCGCCCAGCGCACCAGCGTTATGCGCAAGACGGTAAGCGACAATGAATTGTTCACGTTCCGTGTCTGGCTCGTGCGGATGGGGCTGAACGGCGATGAATTCAAGAACACGCGCGATCATCTGCTTGCCAATCTGGAGGGTAATCGCGCTTGGCGATATGACAAGGACTGCTATGCAAGCAGCCACAAAAACCGAACATCTCAGCAGGAACAGGAGAGGTGACCGAATGAGAATTTGTATTGAAGAATCTACATACGATGGTACGCCCATCGAAATTTTAGCCCAGCTCCGTGCCTTACATTTTGATGCAGGCACGTTCGACGGCACGGAAGGATATATCCGTTATATGCAGAACACGATCCGCCGCATGACGGGGCAGCCCTGCGAGCTGCCGGAGAGCAGCACGGAAGAACGTGCAGCCGCGCTCATTCGCGTATTGAGTGAGATCGGCGCGCTGGAGCTGCTGGAGGAATGATGATGGAAAAACCACTGTATTTTGCTTACGGCAGCAATATCAATCTGGATCAGATGCGCTACCGCTGCCCAGACGCGACCGTCTACGGGCAGGCTGTCCTGGACAATTATGACCTGCGCTTTCGCGGCAGCGGCGTTGCGACGGTCGAACCCAAGGAAGGTGCTTGTGTCTACGGCCTTTTGTGGGAGTTGACTGACAAATGTGAAGCATCGCTCGACCGCTATGAAGGCTATCCGCGTCTGTACATCAAGCAGACGCTGGAGGTGCGGACGTTTGACGGGCAGCGCGTCCCGGTCATGGCCTACATTATGAACCCCGAACTGCACCTGAAGCCATCCCTGCCGCCGAGAGACTACTATCTCGGTATCAAAACGGGCTATGAGCAGAACGGTCTGCCGGTCGGCTGTCTCAAGTATGCGTTCAAGAACTGCCTCAAGGAGTGCGGCATTGAACCGTATCCAAAGAAAGTGCAGACCAAGCCGCCGCAGCGGAAGGAGGCCAGCCATGAGCGATAACGCCATCCGGAGAATTCAAGTCGGTGATCTTCGTGGAATGAGCGACCGGGAAGGGCTGATCCTGCAAGGCTGCGGCGGCGATCCGCAGGAATGGTTGGAAGGGATCAACGAAATGCTCGCGGATGCCGGAATCCTGCGCAATGGCAGCCGGTTTGAACGGGCATCTCTGTTTGAGTACGACGGTCACACCAACATGCTGTTTGACTTTGAAGGTGTTGATCTTGATGTTGGTAAACTCGCCATGTGGAGACTTACCACATACGGAACGATTGGCGGGACATGGCTCAGTGATTATGTGCCGAACCGTCTGGGTGGATTTTTAGAGAAATCCGAACTGGGTGTTGAAAAGCCGTCCTGCCCGCTCATTGGGCAGGACGGCAATATTTTTAACCTTGTCGGCATTGCGGCGAGGACGCTGCGCGAAGCTGGTCTGCGGGATCAGGCAAAGGAACTCACTCACCGCATTTTTAGCGGCGAGTGCCACAGCTACGGCGAAGCCCTGTGCCTGATTGGGGAATATGTGACAATCACGGATATTAACGACCATTCGCACAGCAAATGTAGAAATTCGAGAACCGACCATGAACGATGAAAGGACGCGAATATGAATAAAGAGCAATTTGAAGCCAGAATCAAGGAACTCTTGCCGCAGACGACAGAACAGGCGCTAAATGCGTGGACAGAATACATTCAATCGCTGGAAGAAGATGAAATCGATCCGGCGAGTTACCTGTTTGACTGTTCCTATGTGGAATTATCTCTAATTAAGCAGCATCAGGGTGAAGAAGTTGCAACGCAACTGTTTAATTATGGAGAACACTTTGTTTTCAACTATTTTGAGCTTCGGGGTGCAGCTTCCAAATTAGCGGAAGGTTGGGCCTTGGACAAGATTTGCAGCTACACTGTGAAAAACGGCTGTGATGCGACGCAGGAAGAAGACGAGGAATCTCAGGCGGCGTTGCATGCATTTCAGCAGGAGCACGCCGAGACAGATGATAAACCGGCAGATTTGCCGAAGTCAGACGCTCCAAAGCAGATGCGCATTCTGGTCGTGGAACCCACCAAAGATCCGTATGTCAAGGAGATCGACGGCAGCTTGGCGAGCATGCAGGCTATTGTGGGTGGTTTCATTCAGGCCGTCGAACCGTTTGATGATCCGAATGTCCTGCTGGTGTGCAACGAAGAAGCCAAGCTCCTCGGTCTGCCGGAAAACCGCTTCCTGCGGAATCGCAATGGCATACCGTATGACATTATCCACGGCACGTTTTTCCTCGCCCAAGGCAGCGGCGAGGAATTTTGTTCTTTGACCGACAAGCAGATACAGACCTATACGCGCCTGTATTCCCGCGAAAAGCTGTTTGTCATGCAGCATGGAAAGGTGATCAATCAGCCGAAGAAAGGAAAATCGACGCATGAAAGATAACTACATCCTGACGGCAGAGTCCGTCACGGCAGGTCACCCGGACAAGCTCTGCGACACGATTGCGGACAACGTTCTGGACGCCTGCCTCAAAGAAGATCCCAATGCCCGCGTCGCCTGCGAAGTACTGGCGACGGCGGGCAAAATTCTTGTTGCCGGAGAACTCCGCACGACGGCAAGCCCTGACGTGGAAACCATCGTGCGGCAGACCGTTCGGAATGCCGGATACGACTGTAATTATCATGTAGAGGTGCGTCTGCATACGCAAAGCCCCGATATTGCAGGTGCAGTCGATGGGGATACGCTAGGCGCAGGCGATCAGGGCATCATGTACGGCTACGCTTGCTGGGAAACAGTCGAGCTGCTGCCCGCGCCGATCGTGGTGGCGAACCGTATCACGAGCCTGCTCACCACCTGCCGGGAGGAAAATCTGATTTCAGGAATGGGGCCGGACGGAAAAGCGCAGGTGTCCGTGCAGTATGCGTTTGGTGTTCCGGAGCGCGTGGACACCATCGTGATCTCCTGCCAGCATGATGCAGACAAAGACCCTGACGAGCTTCGTGAGGAACTCCGCAGGCTGGTCATTGCCCGTGCCTGCCATGACGTGCGCATCGATGAGAATACAAAAATCTTCATCAATCCATCCGGCAGATTTGTGCTGGGCGGCTTTGAAGCAGATACCGGTCTCACCGGCCGTAAGCTGATGGTCGACACCTACGGCGGGCTTGTACCCCACGGCGGCGGTGCGCTTTCCGGCAAGGACGGCACGAAGGTCGACCGCAGCGGCGCATATATGGCACGATATGTGGCAAAGAACATTGTCGCGGCTGGTCTTGCCGATGTGTGTACGGTCAGTCTTGCCTATGCCATTGGGCAAACCGAACCGGTTGCCGTCGAAATCGACACGCAGGAGAGCGGATACTATGACGACGCATTTCTGACCGAAGCTGTCCGCCGTGTCTTTGATTTCACTCCGACTGGCATGATCCGCGCGCTGGATCTGGACAAGCCGTTCTTCGCAGAAGTCTGCAATAACTGCCATTTCATGCACCCGCAGGCAGCTTGGGAGCAGACGGACAAGACAGAGAAACTGCGGATGGCCTGTGCGGAACTGGAGGACGAGCGCACATGAGTCCAAAGCACGTCGCCTCCTGTTCCTTCGGGAAAGACAGCATTGCGACGATCCTGCTGGCCTTGGAGCATAGCGAGCCGCTGGACGAAGCGGTGTACTGCGAGGTCATGTTTGATAATAGCACCTCAGGCGAAGTGCCAGAACATCAGGCGTTTATCTATCAGGCAGCGATTCCCGCCCTTGAAAAACTTGGCGTACCTGTCCGTGTGCTTCGAAGCGAGAAAACCTATACCTCTGTTTTTATGGGAAAGGTCACACGCGGGCCGAAGAAGGACATGATCCGCTCCTTTCCTGTGTGTGGGAAATGCTATGTCCAGCGCGACTGCAAAATGCACCCGATCCGGCAGTATCAGAAAACGTTGCCGTCCAACACCGTGCAGTACATCGGCATTGCAAAGGACGAACTGCGGCGGTTGACCCGGTTGGGCGGCAATCAGGTGTCGCTGCTGGAGAAATACGGATATACCGAGGACGATGCGAAGCAGCTCTGTAAACAAGCGGGGCTGCTTTCTCCTGTGTACGAGTTTACCGACCGCGGCGGCTGCTGGTTTTGCCCAAATGCCAAGCTGCCTGAATTGCGGCATTTGTATGACCATCATCCGGACCTGTGGCAGAAAATGATGCGCCTGCAAGCTGTTCCCAGCAAGACCACCGAGAAATTCAATCGCAGCCAGACGTTTGCGGACATTGACGCAATGTTCCGAGAACAGGATTTGCAAGCAGCGGCCTAACATATTATTGGGGCGGCGATATAAAAATAGGCGTGAACTGTGCAGTTGCATAAATCCAGAAATGCTGGTAAAATACCAATAGGGAAATTATTTTTACAGGAGGTGTCGGACAATGATGTATCCTTTTTTAACGTTGGATGACCAAACCGAGATCGTGCATTCTCAGCTTCTGGACGATGGCAGCGTAAAGGTCTATGTGGAAAAGCCGGACGAAAAGGATTGCTTTCACTATGCGACGTGCTTTCTGCCAGAATACCGCTGGGAAGATGTTTCCGGCTTCTCTGAAGCGGAGATTCAGAAGTATCAGGAAATCATCTCGTCTACGGCGCATCTGATCATGCGGTTTGCCGCAGAGGGAGGCTTGGAAAATGCCGCAGGTTTTTAAGGTCGGTTCTTACTGGGTCTACTTCTGGGCAAATGAAAACGATCCGCTGGAACCGGTACATGTCCATGTCTGTCAGGGCGCGCCGAACGGTAACGCGACGAAGATCTGGATCACACGGGCTGGCGGTTGCATCCTGTGCAATAACAATTCCAGAATCCCGGACCGGGTGCTCCGGAACATCATGGACGTGATTGAAGCCAGAAGCGCAGAAGTAATTCAAAAGTGGACGTCATTTTTTGGCGAGGCTAGATTCTTCTGCTAAACCATACGGATGGGAAAGAATAATAAGAAGTGTCCTCGCTGCGGGCATAAAATGAAGCAGCAGTTTATCGGCTTGCAGCATTGTTCCTGCGGCATGAGTTGGAAGGGCGGGACCGGCTTTTTTGAGCGCACGCCGGACATGGTATTCTGTCTGCGCCGACAAAAGGGCTCCGCAAAGCAGCGCATCTGCATTGAAACACGGCAGAAGGACAATATAATATCTAAAGCATAATTACGGGAGCGTCAGAGAGATCTGGCGCTCCTATTTCTTTCGGAGGTATCATGACAAATTTCTTTCTGGAAGAACTGAGAAAGATCTATGGAGATGGGCGCGTGATCCATGACCCGCAATTCGTTGGTGAATGCTGCTACGGCAGCCTTGGCGATCTGCGGGTCAAAGCGCGGTTCGCAAAAGACCTCGTTGCAAATCAGTATCCATACCTGACAGTTTCCATCCTGAATCCTACGAAAGGCGAAATTGACAGCGTTCGGATGAAAATCGGGGAAATTGTCAGCAGAAGCTGCCGCAGCACAAATCCAAATCTTCGCAATACGGAACCGCACATCTGGGGCGACGGGAAAACGCCGCAATGGTATGCCTGCTGCCCCGGTTCGCGTGATTATACGTTGTTGGCAAACGCGACTGCGGAATATCTCAGCGTTTTTGAACTGACGCATGAACGGGTGCAGAATCGGGCTGGCAAAACTACGGAACGCAGGAGGGCTGAAAATGTCAGATGAACACTATCCGGAATTCACCAGCGCACAAACCGAGCGTCTTGATGAGATCGACAATGCGGTCTATCAGACGATCCTCGCGTTTCTGAATAAGAGCGAAGATGAATTCCCGTGGGATATGTACTATATCGGAGAAGTTGCGGAATGTATTGAGGAAACGCTTTTAAGCATGGGGCAGCGCGTTCACCGTTCCGTCATTGTAACAGGAAAGGACGGTATTTCTCGCATCGAGGAATATCAAGACCCGCCCAAACCAAAACCGAAGCAAAAACCAAAACAGAAAACGAAGGGAGCGGATGCCCATGAGCGATAAGCCCAGATGGGAGATCATCCACGGAGACAGTCTTACCGTGCTGGAGAGCTTTCCTCCCGGCACGTTCGACGCTGTCATCACAGATCCGCCGTATGCGTCCGGTGGCCGCACACAGGCGGAGAAATCCAAAGCCACCGCAAAGAAATATTCCAGCATGGGCGGCAATGCACCGCCTGATTTTGACGGCGACGCCAAGGATCAGCGCTCATGGACCCGCTGGGCGGCAGAGTGGCTGTATCTTGCAAGACGCGCAGCCAAGCCCGGTGCGCCGGTCTGTATGTTCATTGACTGGCGGCAGCTCCCCTGCGCCAGCGACGCGCTCCAATGGGCAGGCTGGATCTGGCGCGGCATTGCCGTGTGGGACAAGGGAAACTCCCGTCCGCAGAAGGGGCGTTTCCGCCAGCAGGCAGAATATATCGTTTGGGGCTCGAATGGTGATATGCCGGTCAGCCGCCCCGTGCCGTGCCTGCCAGGTGTGTTCAAATATGGCAATCCGCAGAACCGCATCCACCTGACTGAAAAGCCCTTGCAGCTCATGCAGGATCTCGTCAAGATCACAGAACCGGGTGGTCATATTTTAGATCCCTTTGCAGGTTCCGGTACAACGGTTCTGGCTGCGGTCAAAGAAGGCTATGACGCAACCGGCATTGAGGTCACCGACGTGTACGCAGATCTTGCCAGAAAGCGGTTAGCAGCAGAACTGGACGCTGCATAGCGACTAATGTAGCGACTGTGAACGGCAGAAACCGGTCGTTTCAGATTCCATAGCGACTATTGTAGCGACTACGTCATTCAAAAAACGATTTGAATGGTCAAAGCAGCGCGAAGGCATCTATAAGGAAAAGAAAATTGAAATCTCTCTCCTCTCTTGCCCCGCCTTTTGGCGGGGCGTCAGGCTCTCGCCGCTTCGCGGCAAGAGCGCAAGCATCGCCGTTTGATATCAAAGCGGCACTTGCAGGGCGAACCCTGACCCCAATATGCCGCCTGCAGGCGGAAGGAGAAGTAATGAACGAAACACCATATAAAATTTGTCTGCGGCTGAACGCAGAAGAAGCCGAAAAGCTGATTGCAAACGCTAAAGCCTGCGGGCAGACACGGACGGCATATCTGCGCAGGCTTCTGAATGGACATGATCTCCGGCCGCGTCCAACAGCAGAGTTTGAAGCCTTGCGTACCGAGATTCATCAAATTGGAAATAACATCAACCAGATTGCCAGAAAAGCAAACGCCGGATTTGCCAGCCACGATGAAGTTACACGCGCGCTGCGGATGCTGGATGCGGTCTATGGCCTGCTTTATGAAGCCGGGAAATAATAATGGCAATCACAAAAATCCTTTACCGCAACGGCGGTTTGCGACAGGCAATCGACTATATCACGAATCCGTCCAAAACGGACGAGCAGCTTCTGACCGACTATGTCCGCTGTGATCCCGGCTATGCCGCGCAGCAGATGATGGACACAAAACGTGCGTTGGGGAAAACTGACGGCCGGCAATGCTATCATATCATCCAGTCATTCAAGCCGGACGAGATCACGCAGGAACTGGCGCATGAGATTGCGAAGCAATTTGCCGCAGAGCATTTGTCCGGATACGAAGCGGTCATTGCTACCCATGTTGACAAGGCGCATATCCATTCGCACATTGTATTCAATTCGGTCAATGCTGTCACCGGAAAAATGTATCACAGCACCCGCGAGAATTACTATCAGCAAATCCGCAGAATCTCAGATCGGCTTTGCAGAGAAAACGGTCTGTCTATAATTTTACAGGGAGAGAACACAAAATCCATCAGCTACATCGAATGGCTCCGGCAGTCCAAAGGTCAGCCGACGTTCCGCTCCATGCTGGAAGCGGATCTGCGCGATGCCATTGCCGCCGCGAACGATCTCGGTCACTTTTTCCTGCTCATGGAGCATAAGGGCTACGAGATCCACCACGGCAACCGTCTCGGTTTCCGATTGCGCGGGCAGGAGCGTTTCATGTATCCGGAACGCAAAAACGCGGCATATTCGGAAGAAAATATCGAGCTCGCTATTGCTGGCAATCTGGCAGAGATCGAAGCCGGTAGCCGACCGGCGTTTATTCCGCGCCCGAAACCGCAGCCATATCGCCCGCATCCAAAATACAAGGGATTCCTTGCACTATACTACCATTACTGCTATCTGCTTGGCCGCATTGAAAAGCGGCAATACCCGCCGCGCATGACGCCGCATCTTCGACGGGAGATCATGAAAGCCGAAACCTATAAGGCGCGGCTGAAATTTCTGCAAGAGAATGGCATCTCCACGGCAGATGATTTGAACGCCTGCATACGGCAGGCAGAAAGAAAAGTCGCGCAGCTCGCCAAGCAGCGCACGATTTTGAATGTCCGTAAGAAAAAGCGCAAGAAACTCTTTGATGCGCTGGCTGCAGAAGAAGCCCTTGCCATGAGTAAGGCCCTCTATGAAGAAGGGCTTTCCGGCATGGAAGCTGAGTACGCGCAGTACGCGGAAGCAAAAGCCACGCTGGACGCCTGCGGCATTTCACGGCAGGCTCTCACGGAAGAAAAAGCGGATATCTACGAGCAGCTTGCGCAGCTCAACAAGCAGATCCGCGCCGAGCGGCAAAAGATCAAGCTGTGCCGAGCGATTGCGGACTCGGCAGCGGTCATGCAGCGCGATGTCGCTGCACAGGAAAAATCCCTACACGAAAAAGAAACAGAGCATTCGTTCACAAACAGGAGGTGATTCCCCATCAACGTAGGAAACAGCGAAGCCGCCGAGCAGGTCGTTCACATGATGCTCTCCGGCGGCGAGGTTGCGGTCAAGCTGGCAGGCTCTGCGGCAAAAAATGCCGCGGCCATGCTGCTGGCGTTGGCGCGCAATCATAAAAAGGTCTACGGCAAGACCAGCCTCAAGAGAATTCTCCAACAGACGCGCGACATCCGCACGTTTTCCCTGACACCAGAGCAGTACCGCGAGTTCAGCCGTCAGGCAAAGGACAAGGTGCTGTTTGCCGGTATTCAGGACAAGGAGCAGCCGGACGCACATGTTGATCTCGTCATTCCAACGACCGATCTGGAATTGGCAAACGTCATTTTCGAGCGTCTCTTCGGTTCGCTGGAAAAGCCGCAGGAGGAACGCTCATCAAAAAAAGAGTCTCGGTCGGAACGCTCCTCGGACGATACCGTCAGCAGCTCGCCTACGAGCAGGAAGAACTCGAAGAATGACCGCCCGTCCATTGGCGAGCAGCTTCAGTCTTTCCGTGAAAAGCTGTCTGGCGTAGAACCGCGCGTCCCGACCAGAGAAAAAACGCACCGTGAGATCACAAAATAAACGCGAACTGGATTTGCGCGAAGAATTATGGTATGCTCGAAGCAGAAAAAGCTGGGAGGTGGTGCGTATGGCAGAGCAAGAATATGATCTGATGCACAAAGACGATGTCGTTGCGTCCTTGCAGCTCGACGATCTGTCCGGCGCTATAAAAATGGCGCTGACGGTATGGTTCGTCAGCGCCATCGACTTATTATACAGCTTCTTTTCGTTCCGCCACGTACTCCCGCAGAGCATCCTCGACCAGCGTATTCAAGCTGACCTGCTGCGCCATTGCGCAAATCGCAGCCTGCTTGTGCAGCTCCGGTGATACCCGGATGTTAAAGCTGCCCTTATAGGCTTTTTCCGGTTCGCTGTTTTCTGCTTCGCACAGCGACAGATAATCGTCAACTGCGTCATGAAAATCAGCGACAAGCTCGGCGGCATTCGTCCCCTCATAGGAGATCAATGCGCGGATACCGAGAACCTTTCCGAAAAACAAACCATCGGCTTCGGAGAATTCAACGCTTCCGACATAGCCCTTATATTGCATTGTATTGTTCAAATCAATCCCTCCTGTTCCAGCACCTCAAGCAGTTGCTTGACTTGATACTCCAAAAGCTCTTTCCGCGGATGCGGCTTGTGCAGCAAGATCGGCGCATGCTGTTCGCTGGTAAACATGACGCGCGAACCGCTCGTCTTTCCTTTGTTGGAGCGAGCGTACGTCAAATACCCCAGTAATGTTTCGGCTTCATCAAATGTAAAATCACGCGGCTTGGTTTTTAATCTTTTGATTAGTTTCTCTTTCTGACCCAAGTCTATCCCTCATTTCTATGATCAGTATAGCACAGTCAAAACAATTTTGCAACTGATTTTAGTTGCAAATATTTTCCGAGGTGATGCCTATCCGAAAATCAAACGACACCCTGTTTTATCTCATTGGCATAATCCCCGTCGTCTGGCTTGCTCTCCTGTTGGCGCAGTCCCTTGGCGGCGGCCTGCCGGAGCTGCTGCGGAATCTGACCAGCGCACTGGAGCAGCCGACGAATATCATATGGACAGACAAAAGCCTGCCTACCATCCTCATCTGCCTTGCTGCTTACGGCATGGCAGTTTTGCTTTACCGGACGAATCAGGGCAGAACCCGCGACGGCGAGGAACACGGCTCTGCGGCGTGGGCCACACCCGCATCCGTCAATGCGCAGTTCGCGCAGAAAGACAGCATCCCGCTGACCCAGCACGTCCGGCTCGGTCTGGATACGCACAAGCACCGCCGCTCCCTCAACGTGCTGGTCATCGGCGGCAGCGGCGCGGCAAAAACACGCAGCTTTGTGCTGCCGAATATCCTGACCGCAAACACCAATTATGTCATAACAGACCCCAAATCTGAAGTGCTGCTTGCCACGGGCGGCTACCTCAAAGAGCAAGGCTACGACGTGCGCGTTCTGAACCTTGTGAATCTGGAACAGTCGGACGGATATAACCCGTTCCGCTACCTGCGCGACGAAAAGGATGTACTGAAGCTTGTGAACAACCTGATCCAGTCCACTACCCCAAAGGGCAGCCACGAGTCCGACCCGTTCTGGACCAAAGCCGAAACCGCGCTCCTGCAGGCCATCATCCTCATGCTGTTTCAGGAAGCCCCGGAATATGAGCAGAACTTCTCCATGGTCATGCGCGTGCTGGAATACGCCGAGGTGCGCGAGGAAGATGAAGGGCATGTGTCCCCACTCGATCTGCTCTTTGAATCCATAGAGCGCAGAAAACCGGACAGCGTCGCTGTCCGGCAATATAAGGTTTTCAAATTGGCCGCGGGCAAAACCGCAAAATCGATTTTGGTGAGTACGGCTGTCCGTCTCGCACCCTTTAATCTGCCGCAGATTCAAGCCCTGACCGACCATGACGATATGGATCTTTACACGCTGGGAGAAAAAAAGGTCGCACTCTACGCTGTCATTCCAGACAATGATAACACGTTTAATTTCCTTGTGAGTCTGCTTTACGCGCAGGCGTTCCAAGCCCTTTATTACAGCGCGGACCAGATTCATCACGGCCCGCTGCCGCACCACGTTCGCTTCGTGCTGGACGAGTTTGCCGCCATGCCGCTGCCGGGCTTCACGCGCGAGCTTGCGACGATGCGCTCGCGTTCCATCTCGGCAAGCGTTATCATTCAGAATATGGCACAGATCAAAGAATTGTATAAGGATAGCTGGGAGACAATTCCAGGTAACTGCGATACCATTTTGTATCTTGGCGGTAACGAGTCCAGTACGCACAAATATGTCTCCGAGATGCTCGGCAAAGCCACGATTGATACCAAAACGCACGGGCAGACGAAGGGCAAATCCGGCTCCTACTCAACCAATTTCCAGATGTCCGGGCGCGAGCTGCTGACCCCTGACGAGGTGCGAAAGCTGGACAACCGCTATGCGCTGCTGTTCATCCGCGGCGCAAGTCCGGTCATGGACGAGAAGTACGATCTTATGCACCATCCAGCGATCTCATACAGTTCCCTCGGCGGCGCAGCGCCCTACATTCATCATGGAACAAACCCGCCCATTTACACCGGCCGTCCGCTGTTTCGTGCGGGCGGCGCAGAAAATTCGAATCCATTGAAGGGGGAATTTCATTGAAGAAACCATTTGAATCCAAAGCCAAACGGCTCTATTCCATCTTCGCCAGCGTGTTTTTCATGCTGGCGGTTTTTGTTGTTCCGGCGTTCGCGGCGGACGGTGATCCGCTGGCGGTCGTCAACAATCTGAGTGATTTTATCTTTTCCCTGATTCGCGCGGTCGGCTTGATCCTGCTCGGCTTCGGCATTTTGCAGGTCGGTTTGTCTCTCAAGTCGCACGATCCGTCGCAGCGCGCAAACGGCATCCTGACTGTTGCTGGCGGCATCGTCATTACGTTCACCAAGGAGATCCTGACGCTGATCACCGGCTGATAAGAATATGGGGAGAGCGAAACTGCTCTCCCCGATACAACTGGAGGTGATACCATCTCAAGTGGAAACTGGATCATAGATAACCTCAATTCCTCGCTGGAAACGTGGAACAGCAAGCTGTCGGAAATTTGGACGCTGTTGACCACCAGTCCGGAGAACTTCAAGGGCGGCGGGATCTGGAATGTGATTGTCGGAATCAACGATGCCTTAAAAGCAATCGCGTATGCGCTTCTGGTTCTGTTCTTTGTGATTGGCGTGATGAAAACCTGCGGCAGCTTTACGGAGCTGAAACGCCCGGAAGTGGCGTTCAAATGCTTCATCCGTTTCGTACTGGCACAGGCGGCGGTCACCTACGGCATGGAGTTGATGACGGCGCTGTTCTCGATTGCGCAGGGCGCGATCCAGACGATCATGGGCGCGTCCGGTCTTTCGGCAATGGAAGCATCCACACTGCCCGCTGAGATTGCAACGACGATTGAAGATGTGGGCCTGCTGGAAAGCATTCCGCTCTGGGCAGTGACGCTGCTCGGTTCGCTGTTCATCTGGGTACTGTCGCTCGTCATGATTTTGACTGTCTACGGCCGCTTTTTTAAGCTCTACATGGCGACGGCGATTGCGCCGATCCCGCTGTCGAGCTTCGCAGGACAGCCCTCCAGCAGCATTGGTATGGCGTTCATCAAGAGCTACGCCGCCATCTGCTTGGAGGGCTGTGTCATTTTGCTTGCCTGTATTATCTTTTCACAATTCGCGTCCAGCCCGCCCGTCGTAACGGAAGGACTTGCCCCGGCAACGGTCGTCTGGAACTACATTGGCGAGTTGGTGTTTAATATGCTGGTACTCGTCGGCTCCATCAAAATGTCCGACCGTATCATCCGGGAGCTGATGGGTCTTGGATGAGAAACCCTCCATCCGCAATGGGATGGAGGGCGACATCAGAGAGATTTTATTACATGGTTGTAATGATCAGGATGCAATCAACTTTCCGTATTCGTACAGTGTATCGCTTGGCAGGTCGATCTCATCATTCCAGTACACGCAGGTACGGCTCGGATCAAGCTGTACCTGATTGAACAGACCGTGAATCGTCGCCAAATCGCGATAGCTCTCGATCTGCTCCATATCATCTTTTACATCATACAAAACCTTGCGACCATCATCAAACACAATGCGTAGGCAATAATCCGGCATGGGTCTTACTTCTTTGATTCTTGGCAGCATAACAACACCTCCATTACAGCGGCGGCAATTTCTCCAACTTCTGCGTATCCCACATTTCAAGTAGCCTATCCTGATGCGCACTCATCCATTCCTGCACAAGCTGCTGCGCTCTCGTTGGGAGATCTCCCTCTGTCATCTTCATCGTTTTCAAATCAAAAATACCAATATGTTCCCCATATAGAGCATGCAAATGACTAGGTTCGTGTTCTTTCGGCTTGAAAAACATTTTAATGACGATCCCATAAAACCTACAAATCTCAGGCATCTCATGTCGCTCCTTTACCAGCGTTCCTATTTTTATTATACCCAAATCACAAAAAATTTCAAGCGGAACACATTATCAGATAACACTGCGGATTTTCCGCACCAGCGACACGCCCCACGAAATCAGTCCCAGGACAATGAGTGCATACCAGATCCCATTCGCCAGTGCGTAGTGGCTATAATACCAGCCGGAGAATAGCGTCGGCACGATCAGCGCATACAAAAGCGGCAGACTAAGGTGCAGCAGCGACGCAGCGTGAAATAATACGGACAGGAGCAAGCAACCCGCCCCAAATACGATCATCAACATGGCACGACCTCCTTTAGAAAGTTTGTGCCATGTTAGCTTGGAACAAGGAAAAATTCAAGGGTCAATCCAAAAAAACTTAGAAATTGGAGGGATTCATCATCGAAGTTAAAATCAACAAAGAAATCCAACGGTATCAGGAAAGCATCCTGTTTGGCTTATCACTGCGGCAGATGGTGTTTGCGCTGCTTGCCATCGGTGTGGCGGTCGGTGCATATTTTGGCTTGAAGCCGCTCATCGGCACGGCAGAGGTCGGCTGGGTGTGCATGCTGGCGGCGTTCCCGTTTGCCATGTGCGGCTTTTTTACCTACAACGGCATGCCCGCCGAACGCTTTCTGCTGGCGGTCATTCGGTCAGAAATTCTCTGTCCGCGTACGCTGTCATATCATCCACAGAATCTGTATGCAGAATTGCTGCTGGATTCCAATTCCATGCGGGAGGTGCTGACGCTTGATTAAAACCCTCAACAACACCATCAAGCAGGATCGAACGGCATATAAAATCCCGCGCAGCGTACAGGATGTCATTCCCATCCAGCGGATCTTCACGGATGGGATTTTTCAGTTCGGTACGAAGTATTCCAGAACGCTGCGCTTTTCGGACATCAACTATGCCATTGCCTCGAAAGAGGACAAAACCGCGATGTTCCTCGGCTACAGCGAGCTTCTCAATGCGCTGGACAGCGGCTCGACCACCAAGCTCACGATCTGCAACAAGCAGGTCAACCGACAAGCGTTTGAAGATACCGTCCTGCTCCCGCAGCGCGGAGATTCGCTCGACGGATTCGTGAACGAGTTCAACGGGATGCTGGAAGGCAAAATCTCCGGCAGCTCCGCCAGCGTGGAACAGGAGCGGTTCATCACGGTTTCCGTTCACAAAAAGAATGTAGACGAAGCGCGCACATTCTTTTCCCGTGTGACGGGAGAAGTATCCTCCAAGCTCTCGCGGCTCAATTCTTCCTCCAACGAGCTGGACGCTGCCGAGCGGCTGGATGTGCTGCGCGGATTCTTCCGACCGGACGAGTCATCCTTGCCCTTTGACCTGCAATCCGCCATGAAGCGCGGGCACAACCTCAAGGACACGATCTGCCCGGATAGTCTGGAATTCCATCGGGATTATTTCAAGATGGGAAGTCAATATGGCCGTGTGCTGTTCCTCAAGGACTATGCCAGCTACATCAAAGACAGCATGATTCTGGAGCTGACCGACCTCAACCGGCGCATGATGCTCTCCATCGATATGATCCCCGTGCCGACGGACGAAGCGGTGCGCGAGGTGGAGAACAAGCTGCTCGGCGTGGAGACGAACGTCACCAACTGGCAGCGGCGGCAGAACAGCAACCAGAACTTCTCCGCTGTCGTTCCTTACGATCTGGAGCAGCAGCGCAAGGAAACCCGTGAGATGCTGGATGATCTTACGACCCGCGACCAGCGGATGCTGTTCGCCGTGGTCACGCTCGTTCATCTGGCAGACAGCAAAGAGGAACTGGACAGTGACACCGAAACGCTCCAATCCATCGCACGCAAGCATCTGTGTCAGCTTGCAAAGCTGATCTTTCAGCAGCAGGACGGGTTAATTACTGCGCTGCCGCTCGGCCTGCGGCGTATCGATGCACTGCGGACGCTGACCACAGAAGCCCTCGCCGTTCTCATGCCGTTCAAGGCACAGGAGATCCGCCACCGGCACGGTATTTATTACGGACAGAATGCGATTTCCAAGAATCTCATCCTTGCCGACCGCAAGGAGCTTTTGAACGGCAACGGCTTCATTCTCGGCGTCTCCGGCTCCGGCAAATCCTTTGCCGCCAAGCGCGAGATCACAGAGATCGCGCTGTCCACGAACGACGACATTATTATCATCGATCCCGAAGCGGAGTACCGCCCGCTGGTCGAGGGCTTGGGCGGTGAAGTCATCGAAATCTCAGCGACCTCGCCCAATCATATCAACGCCCTCGATATGGAATCCGGATACAACGACGGTGACAATCCAGTTGTGCTGAAATCCGAATTCTTATTGTCCCTCTGCGAGCAGCTCGTGGGCGCGGGCAAGCTGTCTGCGAAGGAGAAATCCATCATTGACAGGTGTACTGCCCAGGTCTACCGCGAGTTCATCCGAAACGGCTATCTCGGCGCAGCCCCGACGCTGCAGGACTTCCACGCCGCGCTCCTGGAGCAGCCGGAACCGGAATCGCGGGACGTTGCGCTGGCATTGGAGCTGTTCACGGAAGGCAGCTTGAATACGTTTGCCAAGTACACGAACGTGGACGCCAATTCCAGAATCCTTTGCTACGACATCCGCGACCTCGGCAAGCAGCTTTTGCCGGTCGGCATGCTGGTCGTGCTGGACAGCGTGTTCAATCGTATCATCCGCAATCGCAAGCTCGGTAAGAATACATGGCTTTATATCGACGAAATTTATCTGCTGTTCCAGCATGAGTACAGCGCGAATTTCCTGTTTACCCTCTGGAAGCGGATGCGCAAATATGGTGCCTGCGGCACGGGGCTGACGCAGAACGTCGACGATCTGCTGCAATCCCATACTGCCCGAACGATGCTGGCGAACAGCGAGTTTTTGCTCATGCTCAATCAGGCGAGTACGGACCGAATCGAGCTGGCGCGGCTGCTCAATATTTCAGACAATCAGCTCTCGTACATTTCGGGCGTGGATTTCGGACACGGGCTTCTCAAATGCGGCAGCACCATCGTGCCTTTCGTGGATCATTTCCCGAAAAACGGCAGGCTGTACCAGCTGATGACGACGAAGATGTCTGAACGGGTGGAGCAGGCGTCGTAATGCGGGAGGTAAAAGAAAAATCGTCGCTGAAAGAGCGAGTTGGCGAAACGCTCAAATCCGCGCCGCGAACAGCATTCCGCCGCGGCACAGATGCTTCCTTTCAGCAGCTTCGGCAGGAGCTGCGCGACGCAGCACAGGATGGGCAGCCGGAAGATCGCTACGAGAGCGGCAAAGTCACGGATACCGCCGACCACGCCGTGCAGGAAGCCCGCCATCTGGCAGAAAAAGCTGTCCACAAGCTGCCGAAAACAAAATCCGAACCGCAGCGGGAAGCCAGGACGGAGTCGGTTCCTTACCACGAACGTCCGCAGCCCCAGCATTCTACTACGAAACCGAGGGAATATCCACTACAAAGCCAACCACAGGGAAATCAGTCTGTGCGCGAATCGGCTTCTCCGATCAGGGAGAAGCCCATTCCTCCGGCAAGCGACAAGCAGCCTAAAATGCGAGAGCATACACCGACCGCTGATGCGCCTGTGCAGCAGCCCCAGCATACAGCTCCGCAGATTCATGAAAACGTAAAGGCTGTTTCTACGGAAACGACACCATCGCTAACGGAGCGTTCTGTCCGAGAGGCGGTTTCTCCAGTTAAGGAGAAGCCTGTTCCTCCCGTAAATATCCCACAGCCCAAGATGCGAGAGCATACACCGATCGCTGATGCATCTGTGCAACAGTCCCGGCATCCAGCTTCGGAGATACACGAAAAGCCGCAGGCTGTTCACCACGCGCAGGTAAACCGATCCGTGCGCGAACTGGAAACATCAGTAGGAGAAAAGCCTGCTGGGAAAGCAAGACCGGCAGAACAACGGCCGCTTGGACAATCTCCTGCCAGCACGGAACCGTCTGCACCTGCGACGACCCCGACGGTGCAGCCATCAGCACGGACTCTGCCAAGAGAAAAGCCGCCTGTTTCCTCTCTGCGAGAACCTCCTGCTGCGCTAAAACCGGATACCACACAGTTCGCGCTTCCTGCAATCAAGACGAAAGAGTACGTCCGAAAGAAACGAAAAAAACAACATCTTCTCAAGGAAGAAGCGAGCGGTATTGAAGATATGCTCACAGATTCCGAAACATTTTCGCCGGTCATCCGTACACGGGAAACTGTTCGGGAACAGCAAAAACTCCACGTTTCCCATAGTGCGGAGCAGGCGCAGCCGGTCATGCCGCAGATCCGAACACGGCAGTCGCAGGCGGTCTCCTTACCCGTCGATGTAGAGCCTACGAAGCCGGAAGGACTGCAACCGCCGTTGCCGGACATCAAGAGCAAGCAGAAATACATTACGGCGCAGCAACCGACACAGGTAACGCCTGTGCAGGCAAACCCACAGCAGGCCGCGAGAGAAATGATTCAAGGTGATATAAAATTATGTAAACCGCTGTTTGCAAATGAAACTGCCCCTCTGCCAACGGGCAAAAATGCCGCTCCTGCAAAACCTGTGCGTGTTCAGAAGCAGGTGCGTCCGGCTGTTGTGAGAAAGCAAAAGATCAAAACGGCCCCGAAAGCGAAAATCAAATCCGCCACACCTGCTGCAAAAGCCTTGCCCAATAAAGCGTCGTCAGCTGCTCCCAAACAGGCTGCAACTGTCATTCGCAAAGGGCAGGTACTTCGAGATACGGCGATCAAAACGGCAAAAGTCGCAAAGGAAGCCGGAAAGAAGGTTCTGCGGGCAATCGCGGCAGCGGCAGAAAAGCTGGCCGCAGCTATCGGCGCAGGCGGCGCGGCGGCAGTTTCCGTTGTCGTGGTGATCTTGCTTGTAGGGATGTTGTTTGCTTCGCCGCTCGGTATCCTGTTCGCCGGTGAGGATACCGGTACGGAAATCAAGATTCCGGACGCGGTTGCAACGCTGAACGGCGAGTTCACCGATGAAATCTACCGTATCATGGAGGATCATCCATACGATGAGCTGGATATGCAGGAGGGCATGGAAGCGGCCATGCTGCAGAACTGGCGGAATGTGCTGGCTGTGTACGCGGTCAAGGTCTCGACCGACGAAGAACACGGCTTGGACGTTATAACAATGGACGAAGAAAAGCTCCAGCTTCTGCGGGAAATTTTCTTCGACGCGAACAAGCTCGAATACGAATTGACGACCAGAATCGTAGACGGCGAGCGGATCACAACGCTGCATATCTCCGCACAGATCAGGGACGCCATGCAAATGGCAGATGAGTACGGTTTCACTGCCCAGCAGCGGGAAATGCTCGAAGAACTGCTGAAACCGGACTATGATGATATCTTCCTTTCCCTAATCGGCAATTACCAACCAGACGGCACGCCCATCGGCCCCGTCGACATTTCGGATATCCAAGGCACGCTGCCGGATGATCTTGACCCGCTGCGTGAAACCATTGTCCTGACGGCGTATCAGCTTTTCGGAAAGGTGACGTACTTCTGGGGCGGCAAAAGTCTCGTCCTTGGCTGGGACAGCCGCTGGGGAACACCGACGACGGTTACTGCACCGGGCAGCGGTTCGACCGGCAAGGTGCTTCCATTCGGACTGGACTGCTCCGGCTTTGTGGACTGGACATTTTATAACGCCACGAACGGTGCATACCTGCCCGGACGCGGTGGTGGCGCAGCTTCGCAGCATGGCTACTGCACCAACATTGCATGGTCAGACGCACTGCCCGGCGATCTCGTCTTTTACGCGGATGACAGCCACGTCGGAATCGTCTGCGGCTACGACAGCGTAGGGAATCTCCTCGTCATCCACTGCTCCGGCGGGCAGAATGGCGTGGTCGTGACCGGGCGCGAGGGCTTTGCCGTCGCAGCCAGACCGGATTTGTTTACGGATTAGTCCAATTTGCTTCGTTTGTGCGGCATTCTTTGTTGGCTCTGGTGAATAGCTTTCTTTCCTTTTTCCTGCGATACTTGGCGTACCAAATCGAAAGGAGACTGCAATGGAAACGAGAAAAAACCTATGCGCCATGCTGCCGGTCGCACTCCATACCAGAGTCCGGCAGGAGCAGGAAAAAGCCGGGATGACCCTCGGTGAGTATGTGGAAGCTATGATCACAGAATACTACGACTGGAAGGATGGAAAAATTATGACCGGAGAAATGAGAACCTTAGCCGCACAGATCCCCGCAGAGCTCTTTGACCGCCTCGACCGCTACCTCAAGGAGCGTGGCATCAAGAAGAAGGACTTCTTAGTCGACATCATCACCCGCGCGCTGGAAGAAGCCGAAGCCGCCGAACCGGTTACAGAAGCATCGCCCCAGGACGAGCTGGAGGAACAGCCAGAAGCGGACGAAACCTGATCCTATTCCAAGCCCCCGCAGGCCAAGCCTGCGGGGGTCACAAGCCGTCAGCCGACACGCGCCCGCGTGTCGGCTTTTCTGCGTCCCGGTGGGGACGCTGCACCCCAAAGGCATAAAAAGCGCGCGTTGGAGCGCGTGTGACGAAGTACGAAAACAGATGTACAGGAGGCAAGAAAACGCAGATGCTATCTGAGCACCAAAACAAGAACGCAAATTATCTCAGAATCCTCATGACGCTCCGCGCCCTGCGACAGCGCGGAGACATTACGGAAAAAGAATACCGCAGAGCCAAGAAATATTATCGAACATTGACAGGCGCAGACATTGTCCTTACGGATTAAACTGTAATTTGCACGGTTTCCACAAGAATTCCCGCCGCCGTTTCAGCGTTTGGTAGAATTCGGGACCGTTTGAAAGATATCAGTAGACTTGAACCTTTTCTCGGATATACTTGTCGTTGACAAACGGCACAGGAGGTGAGAAAAATGCCAGTTGCAAAACTGATTGCGCCAACGACGAAGCAGGAGATCCCCAAGCTGCGCGTGGCGGCATATTGCCGCGTGTCCTCAAACTCCGCAGATCAGCGAAATTCCTTTGCAACGCAGGAACATGTTTATACGAAGTACATTGCGGAAAAGCCGGAATGGGAGCTGGTCGACATTTTTGCCGACGAGGGTCTCAGCGGCATGAAAGCGGATAACCGTCCAGAATTTCAGCGGATGATCCGCATGTGCGAGCTGCACCAGATCGATCTCATTCTTACAAAATCGGTCTCCAGATTTGCACGCAACGTGAAAGAGGCGCTGAATTATACGCGCAAGCTGAAGCTTCTCGGCATCGGGGTGCAGTTCGAAGAAGATGGAATCAACACACTGGCGATGGCCGACGAGATGCTGCTCAATACGTTTGCAGCCATCGCACAGGAAGAATCCAAATCCATCTCGCAGCATCAGCGGCTGTCCATTGTCAAACGGATGGAGTCGGGGGAATACATCGCAAGCAATGCACCGTATGGATATCGGCTAATTGATAAAAAACTCGTTATCTATGAACCGGAGGCCGAGGTTGTCCGTTGGATATATCGGGCGTACCTAAATGGTCTTTCTATTGGGGGCATTGCACGCGAACTCACAACAATGGGAGTAGCGACCAAAAGCGGGCAAAACTGCTGGAAAGGCAGCATAATCGCGTACATTCTCAGAAACGAGAGGTATAACGGGGACAGCTTGTTTCAGAAATGCTATGGAGAAAATGATGTCCCATTTAAAGAGCGACGCAACCACGGCGAACGTGACCAGTTCTTTGCTAAAAATACGCACCAAGCTATTGTGGAGTCAGATGTCTTTGACTCAGTGCAAGTGCTGCTTCGGAAAAGAAGAAATCAATTCAAAAGGGAAGGAACTCAAAACAGATATCCGCTTACCTGCCGCATTCGGTGTTCCGAGTGCGGCGCTTTCTATCACCGGAAGGTGCGAAGTGGCGTAATCAAGTGGGTCTGCTCAAAACACGCGGCAGACACTACCGCCTGCAATTCCAGCTATTACAGCGAGGAACGTATTTACGACGGTATCATCACCATGATCAACAAGCTGCGCTTTTGCGAAGAAGATATCCTCGGTCAGACAATTCAAAAGCTGGAATTTGCCGCCGTAGCCTATAAGCGGAACAACAGAGCGGCCAGCCAACTCAGCCAAAGTATCGCTGAACTGAACGCAAAGCTGCTCGCGCTGGAGCGGCTGCGATCAAAGGGATACCTCGCCGCCGACATTTATCATACACAGGCGCGGGAGATCCGCCAGCAGCTCGGCAAGCTGAAAACAGAGCGGTATAGCAGCTTTGAATCGCGGATCACGACGATGCTGGAGGATGTGCGGAAGCTGAAATCCCTGATTGACGAGCTGGAGCAGCCGCTGGAAGTGTTCGACGAAAAGCTGTTCCATGATATCGTCACAGATATCTGCATCAATAACCGCGACGAGATGACAGTCACCCTGCTTGGCGGGCTCAAATTTACAGAACAGATCTAAGGCAACACCGCACAATTGCGTCGGCGCGCTTCGGCGGATCTTTTCCGCCAATCCTGCGGTTTGAAAAGCTTGAAATACATACAGTATTCCTGCGCTTTACAAATCTTGGCTTGACGAAAAATCTCTCGCCGAATCTGCTTGCCGAATTGTGCAGTGCTGCCTAAAGAGGGACATGTATGAAAAAGATTCGATATTTACCGTTTGGCTACACGATCCGTAACGGACACACCGTGATTGAACAGCAGGAAGCCGACATTGTCCGTAATATTTTCAGATCGTACATTCAAGGTGCGTCGCTCAAGGAAATCGCGGAAGATTTGACAGCAAAGCAGATCCCATACACAGAGCGGACCTGCGTGTGGGATAAAGCTCGGATCTCACGGATTCTGGAGAATGCGAAGTACACCGGCGATGAAGAATTCGAGACGATCATTGACGAGGACATCTACGAAGAAGCCGCTGCGGTTAAAAGCGCACGGCGTTGGAATCAGGCGGCCCAGGAAAGTGAGGACATCCGGCAAATCCGCGACCGTGTCCACTGCGGGCAATGTGGTGCGCCGATGCTCCGGCATATCAATTCCAAACGTGCGATCCGGGAAAGCTGGACATGCAGCAATGCAGACTGCGGCATTCGGGTGCGGATCAGCGACGGCGAACTGCTCCGGAAAATCACGCTCCTTATGAACCGCGTCATCGCAAATGCCGATCTCATGCTCCCGCACTCGAAAGTGAAGCACAGGGATTCCGCAGTGGTGCTGAATTTGCAGCAGCAGATCTCTGACGAAATGGAGCAGGAACGCCCCAGCGAGGAACGGATCGCTACGTTGCTCTGCGAAATTGCAGGTCAGCTTTACAAAGAAACAAACGCCAAAACGCAGATTGCCGCACAGATCGCCAGAAAGCGTGCCTCTCTGATGAAGCTGCAGGATGCGTTCAACGCCGCATATTTTTCCGAACTGATCGACGCCGTCTCCCTTCATGTGGGAGGCGGCGTCGTTTTGCATACAAAAACAGAAACCGATATTTGCGAAAGTGAGGAAGAACCGAATGGAAGTCCAGAGAATCCCGAAACGGACAGTTTCCGTAATTGAACCCCAAAAGTCCATCCTTGTGGACAAGGAGAAATATCACCAAAAGCGGGTGGCAGCCTACTGCCGCGTCTCCACAGATTCCGAAGAACAGCTTACATCCTATCAGAACCAGGTGCGCGTTTACACGGAAATGATCGCAGCCAACAAGGAATGGGAGTTTGCCGGCCTTTATGCCGACGAGGGCATTTCCGGCACAAGGGCGGACAAACGCCCGGAATTCCAGCGCATGATCCGCGACTGCCAGAACGGGAAAATCGACTATATCATTACGAAATCCGTATCCCGATTCGCCAGAAACACGGTGGAGTGTCTGGAATATGTGCGATCCTTAAAAGCGCAGGGCATTGGTATCTTCTTTGAAGAACAGAATATTGACACGCTGAAAAACGAGAGTGAATTGTACCTTGTCATTTATGCGGGTTTCGCGCAGTCTGAATCTGAGAGCATCAGCAAGCATATCACATGGACGTATCGCAAGAAGTTTGAAGAAGGAAAAGTGAGCTTTCAATACAAAAATTTCCTCGGCTACCGAAAAGGTGCGGATAGTCAGCCGGAGATCGTGCCGGAAGAAGCGGCCATCGTAGAACGGATCTACGAGATGTTCCTCGCCGGTCAGCCGGTCAAGGTGATCGCGCAAACGCTGCAAGCGGAGAAAATTGAGATCCCCGGAAAGAATCTCAGCTTCAGCAAGAACATGATCATGAATATCCTGCGGAACGAAAAATACTGCGGCGACTGCATCCTCCAGAAAACGGTCACGGTGGACTGCATCTCCAAAACACGAAAAGCGAATCAGGGTGAAGCACCCATGTACATTGTCGAGAACAATCATCCGGCGATTATCAGCCGTGAGGTGTTCAACCGCGTACAGGAAGAATTGATCCGGAGGCAGGCACTCCGGGCAAAGTCAGATAAGACATCCATCACCGCGACCGGAAAATACTCCAAATACGCGCTGACCGAGGTGCTGCAATGTGCGGAATGCGGCAGCCGCTACCGGCGCGTCACTTGGACCGCGCACGGGAGGAAGAAAATCGTCTGGCGGTGCATCAGTCGTCTGGATTATGGAACGAAACACTGCAAGGACTCCATTACCGTAGAGGAAGAAGCCCTGCACGGAGCGGTTGTCCGCGCGTTAAACCGCTTTCACGCGGAGGACGAGTCCACATACCTGACGCTCATGAAAGCCACCATTGGCGAAGCTATCGGCATAAATGGCGGTTCGGAGGAAATCGACCTGCTGACCCGCCGCATCGACGCGCTGAACAAACGCATGCTGGATCTGGTCAACGAAACCGTCGCCGCTGGAAAAGACGTAGAAAGCAGCGAGGATGAATTCAAAGACATCTCCGATCAGATCGAGCAGCTTAACCGCCGCATTGCCGCAATTCAGGAGAGCATCCACAAAGACGGCTCCCGGCAGGCGCGGCTGGAAGAAATTCAGAGCATCATTGCCGAGCGCAATGCGAATGAAACACAGTACGACGACAGCATCGTGCGCCAGATGATCGAGTGCATCAAGGTACACAACGATGGAAAGCTGACGATCATTTTCGGCGGCGGGTATGAGATCGAGGAAACACTATAGAAAGCCAGATCGCAAGACACAGAAAAAAACTGGAGGTATGCGCACACTTTTGCAAACGTTTCCTATGGAAGCTTAGTGTTAAAATGTGATACCAACCTCCTGGAGAGGATTGTATGTCAATTGAAATTGATGGGTTGCATCAAAGTTTACCTCGGTGGTAAACCGAAAAATCACCTTTAGCGGCGGTTCCCCTGCGAAAGAACATCCCAAACGCAGAAAGTTGCGGGGTTATCCAGTTTTCGTATTCTTTATGTCATCGCAGATGCCGCTTTGAATTGCATCGAGAATGGCGATTTTCTGATCCACTGGACAGTCCAATCTCGAAATGTATGTATAAATTATCTGCGCATGGACATCTGCAACACGTCTGGAAAGTTCCGCTTTCCCTTGCAAAGAGTGCGGAAAATACACAATTACTTCGATAAAAAGCCCTCCTATTATGCGATGAAGTTAGATGCATAACCAGCAGGCGAGAATCATTTCTCAAAAACAGGGGCATCTGCCAGCGGATCTTCGTTTTCCTCTATGAAATCATCTTCTGCTGTAATTGCCCCGGAATGCAGCTTTGTCATTCGCAAGGTGTATCTGCATTTGCGGTTATAAGCAACGAGCATGGCTTCGGCATAGCCGAGAGAGCCTGCTCCACGCTCTTTCGCAATACGAGATAACTGACGAACAGACATGAATCCAACCTTTTCCTTGAAGGTCTCATCGCGAAGCTGATCACCGAATGCCACAACCATTTTTGCAACACCCGCCAATATATTTCCACCAAGAGAGTCGATATCTCCCTCCCATGTTCCAACGCAGAGCCGCAAAGTTCGGTCAAGCACATGGTAACCATATTTGGTGTAGATCCTCTCCAGCGTGGCAACAGCGCAGATCACGCCATATGCTTTGGTCGGCCCGATAGAAAGAGAATAGGATTCCACCAACCGCTTAATCACAAGCTGCTGTTCATTTCCCGCTTCGATATTGGCCATGAATATTTCGTAAGGCTTTAGGGGGCGCACGTGCTTCATCTGATTTGCAAAAATATCTGCTTCGTTTTGATAATCCAAACTATCGTATATCATGCACCAAACGGGTGTCTCTCGTGAACCAGATACGGTGGCAACAATCTCAATAGTGTGCTGACCGTTAAAGACATAGTTGATTCCATCGCGGCGGCTTACCTTTACTGGATTGATTTGGTTCAGGTCGAAATCCTCAATGGCCTTTTCAACCTGCGCCTGTGATAGTGGTCGCTGATACTCCTGATTGGAAACAAGGTTTTTTATCGGGATCTGTTCGAAGTGAACATTCGGCACAAATCTGCTCAGGTCTTGCATGAATGTACCTCCCGGATGTCTGAGAGCATCTCAGACACTTTTTCTTGTAGTGAAAGCAGTACCGCCTCAAGCCTGTCTTTTGCATCCATGGAAACGGCATTCATATTTGCATGATTCCTGGCCCGCTCGATGGAGCTGACCCACGATGGAACCGTTAGAGTCAATCCGGTGATTTCAGCATCCGGGTCATGCTTTGGTGTAACTTTAATAGGTGGTAAAGTCTCTGGCATAGGTGTAGGTGGTTCATCCTCTATGTTGACAAATTCTTTTCGAGTATCGCTGTAACTGGTGAAAGGGTGCTGCAGGTCTTCCGAGCTTGCCCCGATTCGCCTGATTTCTTCCGGGGGCATTTTAGAAAGTGCCACGAGGTTTTTGTGAGATATCTTGAAAGTCCCGGAGAGCACCCTGCCGGGAAGTTTTGGATCTGACTGTCCAACAGCATCTAACGCCTTACTGAAAACCGCATATTTTTGTACTGCCCCAGTGGAGACATTGTATTGGGCGCTGAATTTCTGAGCTGTACGCCGAAACGTCTCTCCTCGCGCACTCTTGTCGCTGCGCTTATATTGATTGAAACCGTTGATATTGTGTGGATGCTTGCGCGCAACTTTCTCAAGTTCGTATTGTTTACCAATTAGGTAGCGTCTGGTTTCTTCTGTGATATTTCGGCGGCCGAGCTGATTGTTGCAAATCCAAACAATGGCCTGTTCCCGATTCTCGAACGGCATCTCCCGCACGGCATAGGGGATGTGAAGCCGGTTGCATATCTCGTAACGGTTGTGACCGTCTATGATGATGTTATTCCATGTGATGATTGGATCCCGGCAGCCGTCGATTGTAAGATTCACTTCAAGTTGAAGATACTCCTCTTTCCGCAGAGGCCAGATGAGTGTCTTGAATTCCGGATCAATCTTCAATACTGCGAACCCCTTGTCCATTGATGGGCGATCTCCTCTCATTTTTCTTTAAGGTTTTCATGGAGAAATAGGCTACTCTGTTTGCAACATCCACCTCTCCGCTCATACGATAACTGTATTGGAAGTCGAGAGTAAGGCGGACATAAGCGTATTACTGTAAAACTCAACGGAATGCTTTGTTAGCTGAAACTGCTGTACATTGTTGGCTGTGCCGCCGGAAAGTGGTCGGTCTGAGCCAAGTATTGCAATAAACATTTCTTCTGGATTGACGAGAAATTGAACATATTGCGGCATCCCCATCTTATTTAGAGTGGATTTGTGTACGCGAAAGCGACTCCGTCTCAGATCGATGGTCATGATTGCGCTGTTATCTGTACTATCCATTTTTGATCTCCTCCTGTACAGGTACTTCTGGTCGATGTGTGCCCGGAATCGGTGTAGCAGCCTCCCCAGATGCTATGGAGGATACTGTGTTATCCTTGATTCCATAAATCGCGTATCCATCAAAGATATTGATTTGCAGAGACTTCTGGTGTTCATGATAGGGCAAACCAAACTGATCCTTCCACCCGGCAGGGAAAACCGGTGTACGAGCCGTCTTGGGCTTGCCTCCGTCCTTTGCGATACGTTGATAGATCTCTGAAGCATTCAAATCGAAAGCAATCAGATACCCGTCATTGGCATGGATGACTTTCCCAAGCAGCTTGTACCGGTAATCGATATTCCAGTCCATCAGCTCAAAAAGCTTTGCAAAAAAGAACTTGCCCGTTACCTGTCGAGGTTTCCGTTTTCCACCAGATGTGTTGCACCACGCAAATGCATCCCGCTCAAATTCGGTGCATGGCCTCAGCGCAAGGATGCAAGACTCCCGGTTGATCAGGAGCTGAACACAGTCTGCATGAGGGAACTTGTTCAGGCACGCGGCGTTGACATAGACCTTGTAGTTGTTGAACGTAATAGACGGTTCGAACGTGTGTGCAAAAAACTCCCTTCTGACCACTTGGTATCCGTCAAAATCAAAGTCATCACGAAGCTCAATCACATCGCCCGGGGCTGATGCATCAATGGTCATTGGCGTGACCGTGTCTTCTATGAAGGGAATAACGGTATCCTCATCGGCAATGCCAGACGGGAAATCCTGCGGCATTGGGAGGATAAAAGAACTCTGATTTTCTGTTTCCATTCTGTTCTCCTTTCATTCATCTCCGACAAGATCCAGTGCATCTCCGATTTGGCGCAGGCTGATGCAGAGGCAGCGGCAAAGCCGCCTGAGCTGCTCTGCGTCATCCTTTTCCATAATCACATCCTGTTCTGATTCCGATAGGTCAGAAAAGCATCGGCTGACGTGATTGCCATCACGAACCACACGGTAATATACACCATCAAGATTCCGAACTGTCGGAATGTTGGATTGTTCATGCATTGTAGTCCGTTCCTTCCAACTGTTTTGCAGAGCCTAATTGCTCATTGATGAAGCGCTGCATCTCATCAAATTTGGTGACATGCAGCTTCTCGCTGGTTTCAAAAAGCTGCCCTTCCAGCCAAAGCTTCCATGCATCTTCACTTTGTAATTCCGGTGAAGATGAGGTAAGTCTGTGAGAATAAAAGTCACTACCAAACCTGTCTGCCAGTTTCTTAGGAACTGCCCGAACACGCTTTCCTGATACGGAAAGCGGAGAAAGTTCACCATCGCCGCTGATGGGAGAATCAGTCCCCGTCATGAGATAGGACTGGATAAAAATCTCGGGTTCACTCAAATCAAATAGGAACACCGAATCCCCTTCGTTTTGGAGGAGTCTACCATAGGCCCTGAACTTAAAATCGGTTTCCCAATCGAGCAGTTCGAATAGGGTTCCACCAAATGCGGTACACGGTATCTCTTTGGCATAGTATTTTCCATCGTCAGGTCTTGACCACTGTACGCACTGGCGAGAATCCTTAGAGGCGCGACGAACAGCGAGCTTCCGCAATCCCGGATGGATCAGCAGTTCAACTTTGTTGTCCTTCCCGAACTGCCTGACGCAATCTGTGCTGAACTTGATTTGTTTGCTCTGAAATAAGACATACGGTCTTTTGTTCGCATCAAAGAGAGATGAATTCGTAACTTCAAAGCCGCGCAAATCAAAATCTCCAGCTGCCACCTCGAATGTGGCGTCACCCTCCGCAGGCTGGCCGTAATATGTATCGTCCGTGTAGACACTCATAGAAGCCTGCAAATAATCGGCTGCCTTGAAACCTGCCCACTTAGGGCTAATCGTGACAAATCCTTTCAGAACGCCAGATTCAATCACCCGAAGCTCCGGCAGAATAGACTTTCCGCCGTATTTCGCATTATTGATCATGTGCTGGACGGCTATATAATCGTCCCGCGACACGATTGCCTCGTGTTCTCCTTTATACAGGCTCTGCTGCCGTTCTCCTCTGTTTTTCTTGGACTTATGACTGATCACATCAGGCGTGAATGTCTTTCTTGTGAGAACATCACCACAATGCCGCTCATTCCTCAAGACCTGAATAACGGTGCCGGAAGTCCACTTGGAATTACCAAGGAATGTCCTCTTACCAAGTGCCTCGAGGGTTTTTGCAATATGCGATGAAGAATATCCGGACAGATACATGTAGAATATGAGCTTCACGATCGGCGCTTCGTCCGGATTGATCACCAACTTGCCGTCAGCATCATGGGAATAGCCCAACAGCTTGGGTGTCAGAGGAAGTCCTCCATTCAACCGCTGAGCAAGCGAAACTTCCATACTGCGGCTTCGAATGCGGGACTCGTTTTCCGCGATGGAAGCCAAAAAAGACAGCGGCATGTTTGTATCCTCGTTCAGCGAGAATATGCATTCACTCTCAAAGAAAACGCCCACTGGATTGCGAAGTTCCGCAAGATTACGCACCATGGTAATGCAGTCGACCGTATTTCTGGCAAGACGCGAAACCGATTTGGTAATAATCAAGTCGATTTTTCCGGCTCTGCTGTCAGTGAGCATTTGGTTTAGCTCAACGCGGTGTTTTGTCGAAGTGCCCGAGATTCCTTTATCGGCGTAGATCTTTACAAGCTTCCAATTGGGATGCTTCAAGACGAACTCTTCATAATAGTTCTTCTGAAGTTCATAGGAAGTTTCCTGACCGAGATTATCAGTTGAAACTCGGACGTAGACCGCAACACGCTGATGAATATCGGCATCGTAGAAATCGACCTGCTTCTTTGCCGGATAGATGACATCTGGCTCTCTCCGATTCGAGTATCGCTTATGTACTTTCTCGCGTTCTGCTTGATCAGCGGCTTTCTTGGCTGATTTACTCATGGAGCGCACCTCTCATATCCAGCTCGTCATCAGGCAGGATCTTCCAGTCAGGGGTTGGGAGAAAACAAGGCTCTCGAAGATCGTCGCGATAATACGATGCCAAAGTGTATAGATCTTCTGATATGAAGTAGATGCCAACAGGAGGCTTGCGAGCAGCGAGCATTCTTGCGCAAATCGCCATTTCTTGAGCATCTCTGGACACATTGCTGACCTTCTGTGTGATTATGAGATCGACTTTCCCAGCATCGCAGTCAGACAGGAGTTCAGACCATGCTGTAGAGTTCTCCATATACGGAGCGGTCGATCCATTGTCAATATAGAAACCTACAAACTCCCACATAGGATACTGAGCCAGCGTAGCACGAAAAACCTCTTTGTTGCGTTCGAGATATTCCTCGTCTCTATATTTCGTCTGGTTGAAAAAGCGGATGTACACTGCAACCTTGAACGGGATCTTGGGGTTAGGTACTTCGTGGCGGATAGTTTTCAACCACTGCCTGTGTTGTGCCACAAGGGGTGATACCATGTTTTCTCCCAGGCACAGGTCAAAGGAGGGATACTCAGTCTCTTCGAGTCCTTGTTCAGTACCTAAAGGCAGCAGTTTCGTGTTTTCCATGTTTTCCTCCGGCATTTGGGCAAGCCCTTTTGGGTGAATTATAGGGAAAATGCTTAAAAATAAGAAGATACCATAGGTCAGCATCTTGACCTATGGTATGGAAATGACAAAAAAATTATCGGATTGGTCAACCAACCCGATAATCAATCCATGTTCTGCTTCTTGTGCATGGAGGTCTTTACCTCACGGACGATGTTCAAAATAGCTTCCATCTCACTGGCTGAGCAGTCTTCGAGAAGTTCGGCAAATTCTCCTTGATAAATCGTCTTCACCTCCGGTACATCTGCGCGGAGCAAATGATCCGCAGATACCTGAAGTGCTTCTGCTACTTTAACGAAAGTCTCGAGCTGCATTCTCGTTTTTCCGCGTTCGATGTTGCTGATCAACGGCAGTGACACAGATGCCTTGACCGCCAAATCTGCCTGACTCATTCCTTTACCGGTTCGAACCGCCTTGATGCGTGAGCCGATCAGCGCCAAATCCGATTGTTCATACATGATCAGCTCACCTCCTCCTTGCCGGATATAATCTGCTAACTATAATTTAAGTTAGTATATATCATGCGAAGATTGGTTTTATATAATCGTTCCGCT
>OHJY01000141.1_pt1 | contig 30021 bp, 30 predicted proteins | sample 1568681 | NCBI WGS metagenome assembly OHJY01 (sample SAMEA3879540, study PRJEB24766) | human gut metagenome | biome: human-associated habitat; feature: feces | place: USA | collected 1985/1987
GATCATCCGATATAATATAAGCACAGGGGAACCGAACTCGCAACGCATTCGGAGGCAGCGGGAACATCCTTTCTCCTTGTATCTCACAAACCTGGCCCCTCGCTCTCATAATCACAAGACAATGGCCGCAGGCGGATACCCCTGTCAGTATTTTCTGCGCGTCATTTCTGTCATGGCAGGTTCCCCTATGCCTGCTGTGCTCCTTCCTCCGCCGCCCCTGTCTCCACACAGGGGCGGTATCATTTGTCCGAAAAGCCCGGCGGCAAAGTGCCGCCGGGCTCAGATATTTCCTCGGGCGTTTCTGGTCGTTTCTGGTCGTTTCTAGTCCTTCCATGTGTCGATCAGCATTTCGATTTCCGCAGTAAAGCGCCGCAGGCGCTGGTTCGACTGCTCCTTGCAGGCCATTGCGACCGCAACGAGCCGCTGCGCCGCCTCCACGAGCTGCGCAAAGGCTTCGTTCTTTCTTGCGCGGCCCTTTTTCTCAATGCGCTGCCCCTCTGTGACCACAAGGAACTTGCCTTGCAGCAGGTCAAATTCCGTTCCGCTGAACGGTGCGACCGCGCTGTAGCCCTCAGAGACAAGGCGGTCGCGGAAGGCCTCGCAGTTTTCTTCATCGCCGTGGTTGACAAACACAACGCGCGGCTTGCGCGTGAATGCGTGGACCCAGTGGAGAAGGCCGTCTCTGTCCGCGTGACCGCTTGTGCCGTGCAGGGCGCAGATCTCTGCGTTGACCGAGATCTCCTCTCCGAACAGGCGGACGGTTTTTGCGCCGCTCAGGAGGCTCCGTCCCAGCGTGCCCTCCGCCTGATAGCCGGCAAAGAGGATGATGTTCTCCCATCTCCAGAGATTGTGCTTGAGGTGATGGCGGATGCGTCCCGCGTCGCACATGCCGCTTGCGGAGAGGATGACCTTCGGGCGCGGATCGTCGTTGATCTTCTTCGACTCCTCCACGCTCTCCGTCAGGTACAGATTGGCAGACCAGAGCGGATTGATCCCCTGCCGCAGCAGCTCGCGCGTTTCCCCGTCCAGATATTCCGGGTCGCACTGCATGAACACCGCCGTTGCCGCCTCGGCAAGCGGGCTGTCCAGATAAACAGGCCAGCCATCGTGCCCCTGCACGAGGCGCTTTTGCTTGATCTCACGGATGGCGTACAAAAGCTCCTGCGTCCTGCCGACCGCAAACGCCGGAACGATCACGCTGCCGCCCCGGTCAAAGGCGCGCTGTAAGACCGCGGCAAGCTCCGCGACCGTGTCCCCCGCCTTCTCATGCAGCCGGTTTCCGTAGGTGGACTCGATCACCAGATAATCCGCCTCGTCCACCGTCAGAGGGTCGCTGAGGATCGGCTGGTCCGTGTTGCCGACGTCACCGCTGAACACGATCTTCCGCGTCTCCCCGTTCTCCGTCAGCCACAGCTCCACACACGCCGAGCCGAGCAGATGCCCGACGTCGGTAAAGCGGAGCTCCACGCCCTCCGCGACCTTGATGCGCTCTGCATAGCTGCACGGGCGCATCAGCCGCAGCACGCCCGCCGCGTCCTCGGTGGTATAGACCGGCTCGACAGCCGCGCGTCCGGCGCGCACCGCCTTGCGGCTCATCCACTCTGCGTCGCTCTGCTGAATGTGCGCGGAGTCCATCAGCATGATGCGGCTGAGATTCTCCGTCGCCTGCGTCGCGTAGACCTTTCCCCGAAATCCGTCCTTGTACAGCTTCGGCAGCATCCCGGAGTGGTCGATGTGCGCGTGCGTCAGAAACACCGCGTCGATCTGTCCGGGTGCAGCCGGCAGGGGCACGTTTTCAAAAACGTTGAGACCCTGCTCCATGCCGCAATCGATCAGGAATCTGCCCCCACAGCATTCCAGATATGTGCAGCTCCCCGTTACCTCGTGTGCCGCGCCAATGAATGTGATTTTCATGGCTATGCTCCCTTCCTCATATCAAATCAGATTTGCTCCACAATGTATCGCTCCGCCTGCTGCGCGGCAGCTGCGCCGTCCGCCGCAGCCGTCAGGATGCCCCGCAGCTGCTTTGTCCGAACATCACCCGCCGCAAAAACACCGGGCAGATTTGTCACGGTCGTCTCGTCCGCCGAAATGTATCCCGCTTCATCCAGCACGACCTGTCCCCGGAACAATCCCGTTTCCGGCACGCCGCCAAGACACACGAACGCCCCGTCACACGGCATATCCCAGACATCTCCGCCGCGCTGTTCCCGAAGACAGATGGACGAGACCCAGTTTGCATGCAGGAATGCCAGCACCTCGCTTCCGGCGTAGCGCTCCACGTTCCGCATCATTTTCAGCTTCGACGCATAGGCCTGGCCGATCGTCATTTTTTCGCCCCGATGCACCAGACAGACCCGCTTTGCAATGCGGGAAAGGAGCATCGCCGCCTCGGCAGCCTGCTCACCCTCCCCGATCACTGCAACGGTTTTCCGTTTGTACATCATGGAGCGGCAGGACGCATAGTAGTGAACGCCGCGTCCCAGCATCTCGTCCTCTCCTTCGACCTCGAGCTTTCTCGGCGGCGCGCCGGTCGCCAGAATGACGGCGGGCGCCTGATAAATTTGCTTTGCGCCCTCCACGGTCTTGACCGGCTGCGTCAGCTCGACGCGCCGCACCTCCTCGGTCACAAGCTCCGCGCCGAAGCGCTCCGCACCGCGCTGCATTTTTTCACTCAGGCTCAGCCCGTCGATCCCGGCGTCAAAGCCCGGATAGTTTTCGATGTTTTCACTTCGGACGGCCTGCCCGCCGACGGACTGCTTTTCCAGCACGACTGCATGAAGCCCTGCTCTGGCGGCATACAGTGCGGCAGAATATCCCGCCGGGCCGCCGCCGACGATCACAATGTCATACATCATTGCCATACAGCCCACCTCCATTCCGCCCCAGCATTTTCTTCAAGAAAGCGTCGATCTCCCTCTCCGAAGAAGGGTCGATCAGAAAGCCTGCCACCGCGCCGTTGATAAACAGCAGCAGCGTCGGCAGCTTGCAGATGTTGTACCTGCGTGCCAGAGCCGTTTCCGTATCAAAATTGACACGCCCCACGGTGATCAGGCCTTCGTACTGCGCGGAGATCGACTCCAGCGCCGGTGCGAGCGCGCGGCAATACCCGCACCACGGCGCCCAGAATTTCACCAGAACCGGCTTCCCCGTTTTCGAGACATCATCCCGAAAGCTCTCTGTCGTGATTGCGTTGATTGCCATATTACGCTCCTTTCCCGGCGCGATGCGCCGCGTCTTTCGGCTTCTGTTTCCCTCCGTCCTGTTTATAATTGAGACATCATCCTATTTATATTTCCACTTTACCAGTATTCGCGTACCTTGTCAAGAAACCCCTCAAAAAAGCGCCGCTTGTGTTTTACCGGCGGAACACTTGCGAATAGACCGATTTTATGGCATAATAATCTTTAGAACTTGGAACAGGAGTAACTGCCATGGCCGCTTTTACAAAACAGGCGATCAAAGCAAGCTTCCTGAAGCTGCTGGGAATGTACCCGCTGCGGGACATCAGCGTCAAAATGATCGTTGAGGACTGCGGCATCAACCGAAAATCGTTCTACTATCACTATCAGGATATCCCTGCGCTTTTGGAGGAGATCCTGACCGAGCAGGCAGATGCGCTTCTTGCATCCTACCAGTCTGTCCATTCTCTGGAGGAATGCCTGACCGCCGTGCTTGAAAAGCTGATTGCAAACAAGAAGCGTGTGCAGCACATCTACCGCTCCGTCAACCGGGATGTGTTTGAAACGGCGCTGATGCAGGTCTGCGGCTATCTTTCCCGGCTGTACATCGACGAGATCACGCAAAGCCATCCGATCTCCGATGCCAACCGGGAGCTGATCATTGGTTTTTACCGTGGTGAGAGCTTTGGACTCATCATGGACTGGATGATGCGCGGAATGCCGGACGACGTTCTGACGTATTTCCATCAGATCTGTGTATTCCGCCATGGTATGAGTGAGGAAATGCTGACGCGCATGGTGCAGTCAGACAAATGAAGCCATATTGGACTCGCGCAGCGTTTCGCCGCACATGGCAAAACGCTGCGCGTTTTTTGCTGCCTATGAGACAGAGATTTCCGCACTTTAAGGCAGAAAATCGGCGGATGGCGTTTCTTCTCTCTTGACACGCCGGATATTGCGCACTATAATACTTCAAAAATGAATCATTCAAATTAAAAGGAGTTTGCACATGAATCTGAATATCACCATTTCCAGAAAGATCGCGCTCGCCTACAGCGCCGCATGCAAACCGCTTTGCCGGGAACTGGGCCTTCCGCAGACGGCGTTCGACATTCTGATGTTCCTCGGAAACAATCCTGAATACAAAACCGCCAGTGAGATCGTGGAGATCCGGCGCATCAAGGCAAATCTGGTGTCCGTCAATGTTGAGAGGCTGGTGCAGGAAGGCTATCTCACGCGCCGCCCGGTCAAGGGCGACCGGCGCAAGACAGAGCTTCTCTGCACCGAAAAGGCGCAGCCCATCCTCAAGCGCGGGCGGCAGCTTCAGAACGCTTTTTCCGAGCGGCTGTTTGCAAATATGGACGAGGACATGCGCAGAATCTTTTCTGCGGCAATGCGCATCATTGAAAAAAATCTGAATGAGCTTCTGGAGGCGGACGAGCAATGAAGATCCTATTGACGATTCTTGTCACATTTTTTGCGGGCATGGGCGCAGGTCTCGGCACCGGCTTTGCCGGGATGAGCGCCGCTGCCGTCATCAGCCCCATGCTCATCACCTTTTTGGACATCGAGCCGTATATGGCGGTGGGCATTGCGCTGTCCTCCGACGTGCTTGCCAGCGCGATCTCGGCGTACACCTACCACAAAAACAAAAATCTCGATGTCAAAAACGGCTCGATCATGATGGCGAGCGTGCTGATCTTTACCGTGGTCGGCAGCTACGCAGCCAGTCTCGTCCCCTCGAGAACCATGGGAAGCTTCTCCGTATTCATGACCTTCCTGTTGGGCGTCAAGTTCATTTTGCGCCCCGTTATGACCACAAAGGAGTCTATGGCGCAGATCTCGGCCAAAAAGCGCGCAATCCAGTCGGTCGTCTGCGGTGTTTTGATCGGACTGATCTGCGGCTTCATCGGCGCCGGCGGCGGCATGATGATGCTGCTCATCCTGACGAGTGTGATGGGCTTTGAGCTCAAGACCGCCGTCGGCACGAGCGTGTTCATCATGACATTTACCGCGCTGACAGGCGCCGTGTCGCATTTTGTGATCGGCGGCATTCCGGATATTCTGACGTGGGTGCTGTGCGTGCTCTTTACGCTTCTCTGGGCGCGCATCGCGGCCGTCTTTGCCAACAAGGCGCAGCCCAAGACGCTCAACCGCGCGACAGGCGTGGTGCTGGTCGTTCTCGGCGCTGTCATTATGGGCTTCCAGCTTCTGAGCTGAGCATTTTCCCGGAGCGATTCCACCTGAAACTGTATGAGCGCCGCGGTCAGTTCATGACCGCGGCGCTTTGAATATACATTGGCTCAGTATGGGATCACTTCTGCGGCATCTGCCAGCCGTCAATGTCGGTGTGCAGCAGATGGTGCGAACGCTCCGACAGGGGCTTGCCCAGATACTCGGCATAAAGCGCCTGTACATCGGGATTTTCGTGCGAGAAGCGGATCGCCGTCTTGCGGTCGAGACTCCAAAGGACGTTGCCTCTGCGCTCGGCGCATTCCTCGCCGTCGTGGATGGGCTGACCGCCGCCGCCTGCGCAGCCGCCGGGACAGGCCATGACTTCGACGAAATCATACGACACGCTGCCGGATTCGATGGCTTCCATCAGCTTTCTTGTGTTCGCAAGGCCGCTCACCACCGCCGTGCGGACGGTGCCCGCGCCGGGAATGTCGAACGAGGCTTCCTTCCAGCCCTGCATGCCGCGCACGGAGGAGAACGCATCCGGATCCGGGTTCCTGCCGGTGACCAGATAGTATGCGCTGCGAAGCGCCGCGTCCATGACGCCGCCCGTCGCGCCGAAGATGACGGCTGCGCCGGTACCGGAACCGAGCGGGCTGTCAAAGCCGCTTTCCTCCAGCGAGGCGGGGTCGATCATCGAGCAGCGGAGCATACGAACCAGTTCGCGCGTGGTGATGACCACGTCCACGTCCGGATCTCCGCAGGCATCGCGCATCGTCGGCAGCTCCGCCTCCGCCTTTTTGGACGTACACGGCATGACGGAGATGACGCGCAGATTTTTGGGATCGACGCCGATCTTGTCCGCAAAGTGGCTCTTGGCAACCGCGCCGAACATCTGCTGCGGGGATTTCGCCGTGGAGAGGTTCTTTGCAAACTGCGGGAACTGGCCCTTCACAAAGCGCACCCAGCCTGGGCAGCAGGAAGTGAACATCGGCCACGCATAGTCATCACGATGGGTAAAGCGCTCGATAAACTCGCTGCCCTCCTCCATGATGGTGAGGTCGGCACTGAAATTGGTATCAAACACATAGTCAAAGCCAAGCTGGCGCAGCGCAGAGGCAAGGACGCCCGGTGTGGCCTGCTCCGGCGTGAGGCCGAAATATTCGGTCCATGCCGCGCGGACAGCAGGCGCGACCTGCACAACGGTCGTCAGCTCCGGGTCTGCCAGCATACGGTAGACATGGTCGGTGTCATCGCGCTCCTCGAGTGCGCCGACCGGGCAGTGCGTCACGCACTGACCGCAGTAAGTGCAGAGGGAGCTGGAAAGGGTGTTGGCCTCCGCCGTGCCGACGGTCGTGCGGGAGCCGGTGCCGACCAGATCCCAGATATGCACGCCCTGCATCTTCTCACAGACCTGCACGCAGCGCATACACTTGACGCAGCGGTTTTCAAAGCGCAGGATCGGCGCGGTATAATCGACCGTTGCCGGACGCAGCTTTCTCTGATAGGGCGCGCCGAGGAGGTTATAGTCGTTGGAGAGCTTCTGGAGCTTGCAGTTGCCGCTGCGGGTACATTTGACGCAGTTGACGTCATGCTGGCTGAGCAGAAGCTGAAGGTTCACACGGCGCGTCATACGCACTTTCTGGGTGTTCGTATGGATGACCATGTCCTCGCTGACCGCATTGTCACACGCGGCAACGAGCGTATCCTGCCCCTCGATCTCGACCATGCAGATGCGGCATGCGCCGATCTCGTTGAGATCCTTGAGGTAGCAAAGCGTCGGAATATCAATATTCACCGAGCGTGCCGCGTCGAGGATGCTTGTTCCCTCCGGCACGCAAACGGTTTTGTTGTCAATGACAAGTGTTACCATCTTTCCGTTCTCCCTCCCTTGAAGATGCCATAGCCAAAGTGGTCGCAGCGCAGGCATCTGGAGCTTTCCGCACAGGCTTCCTCGTGCGTCATGCCGAATTCGATGTCTTCAAAATCGCACTTGCGCTCGCCTGCTTCGCGCTCCTTGGTGTTGACGCGGCCACGTGCGGGACATACGTCGAGATGCGGCGCGGGGATCTCCACATCGGTGCGGATCTCATGGTGGAAGCCGAGCTGCTCGTCAATGTTGGCCGCTGCGACCTTACCGGCTGCAATGGCGCGGATGGCCGTGGCAGGGCCGGTCACGCAGTCGCCGCCGGCAAAGACATTTTCCATGTTGTCGACCTGGCTGGAGCTTTCCGCCATAAACGTACCGCGGCGAATGGGGATGCCGGTCTGTGCAAAGCCCGCGATCTCAACGCCCTGCCCGATGGCAACGACAATGATATCCGCCGGGATGCGCTCCTCTGGCTGCGCTGCCGTTTCCGGACGCGGGCGGCCGGACTTGTCGGCAAAGCCGATGATCTGCGGCTGCACCCAAAGCGCGGCAGCCTCGCCCGCCTCGTTCGCTTCGATGCGAACAGGCGCGCAGAGCTCGCGGATCTCCGCGCCTTCTGCGATCGCGCCCTGTACCTCGTCCGGAAGGGCGGTCATATCCGCAATTCTGCGGCGATAGACGCAGGTGACGCTGGATGCGCCGAGACGGACAGAGCTTCTTGTCACGTCCATCGCGACGTTGCCGCCGCCGATGACCACGACACGCTTGCCGGTGAAGTCCGGCATGATGTCGTCGCCGATGGCGCGCAGCATTTCCACGGCGGACATGACATTCTTGCTGTCCTCGCCCTCGATTCCGGTCTTTTTGTCTGTATGTGCGCCGATGGCGACATAGAGGCAGTCGTAATCCTTGTGAAGCTGCTCGAAGGAAATGTCCTTTCCGACCGTCACGCCGGTATGTACCTCAACGCCGGTGGACAAAATGGACGCGATCTCCGCGTCAAGCTTTTCACGCGGGAAACGGTAGGCGGGGATGCCATAGCGGAGCATACCGCCAAGCTGCTTCTTCTCCTCAAAAATGGTGACACTGTGACCCATCAGGCGCAGATAATACGCACAGGAAAGGCCGCTCGGGCCGCCGCCGATGATGGCAACGCGCTTGCCGGTCGCTTCCGCGCACTCCGGATTCGGAACGTTGCCCGCATGATCGACCGCGTAGCGCTTGAGGCCGCGAATGTTGATGGGCGCATCGACCATATTGCGGCGGCAGCGCGCCTCGCAGGGATGCTCGCAGATATAGGCGCACGCCGTCGGCATGGGGTTATCCTTGCGGATGAGGCGCACGGCGTCCGCATAGCGTCCTTCGCGCACGAGTGCGACATATCCCGGAACGTCAACGCCGGCCGGACAAAGCGACACACAGGGCACGGGATTTTGCAGCGAAGCAAGGCAGCGGTGGTTCTTCACATGGTTCACATAATCGTCACGGAAGCCCTCAAAGCCGCTCAGGACGAGCTGCGCCGCGTCACGGCCGATCGCACAGTCCGCCGAGGCAACGATCGCGCGCGCCGTTCTTTCGATGGTGTCAATGGTCATCATTGTGCCGGTTCCGTCCAGAACCTGTCCCATCAGCGCGGTAAGCTGGCCAAGGCCGATCCGGCAAGGCACACATTTGCCGCACGACTGCGCGTGGCAAAGCTGCAAGAACGTCAGCGACATGTCAATGGGGCACAGTCCGGGAGGGCTGGACGCGATCCTGCGTTCCATGTCCTTGTACAGCCGGTCAACGACCGTCTGTGCCCTGCTGGCAGTTTTGATATCCAATCTGCTCAAGGGTTCCTCACTCCTTCTGTTTTCGGCTCTCACTGTCCTTTCGGGGAGAGCATTTTCTTTGCGTTTCTACAATACCATGCGTCCTGAAATAAGTCAATATTTATCGATACTCTTTTACTCATATCAGCACACTTCTTTTCATTCCGGCGTGCCCGGCTGCAAAAGCCGGATGCTGCCGCGCCGAAGCTCGATCTTCCCTTCCCGCTGCATCGTACCGAGCAGACGCGAAAGGGCGCTGCGGTTCATGCCGAGGCACTGCGCCATTTGCTCGCGTGTCAGCCCCTCGCAGACGATCTCGCCTGTCCGGAACGCCTCCTGCCTGAGATACGCCTCCAGCCGCGTTCTCCCGTCCGGGATCGACAAAAGACGGACATGGCTCTGAAGCGCCCAGTATTTTTCGGAGATCTCCTCCAGAAGATTTGACAAAAGACCCGCACAGTCCATACCGCCATCCTGCGCAATGCACGAAAGCAGCGCGTCAAGCGAAAAAAACAGGATCTTGGCGGGCTTTGCCGTGCGAAGCTCCACAGGGCTGCCGACCGTTCTCGCAGACATCAGCACATCTCCGAACAGACAGCCTGCTTCGTGCGCCGCGGAAAAGCTCGCCTGCCCGTCCGCAGTATAGCGCCACGCCTCCACACGGCCGGACAGAACGATGCCTGCGCACGAGACGCGCTCGCCCATGCTCCATAAAACCGTGTTTTTGGGCATTGTGACCGTCCGAACCGCAAGTCTCTCCAGCAGCCTGTCCAGCGTGTCCTCCGAGAAGCCCTTGAAAAGACTGTTTTGAAGGAGGCTCTCCCGTTCTCTTTGTGTCAGCATGGCGTTCCCTCCAATGCGTTGCAGATGCAACGCATTTTATCTACAATATAGCTATAATGGGAGCAGATTTCAAGCATGGAGGAATTCTCATGAAAAAAACGATTTGGATCGCACAAACTGCCGTCTGCCTTGCACTGCTGCTCGCCGTGCAGTTTGTGACAAAAAGCCTCGGCCAGTTCGTGACCGGCTCGTGCGTCAATCTGGTGCTGGCCATCGCAGCGCTCATCGGCGGTGTCTGGTCCGGCGTGACGGTTGCCGTCATTTCGCCGTTCTGCGCATTTCTGCTCGGCATCGGCCCCGCTTTCTTCCCGATGGTTCCCTGTGTCGCGCTGGGCAACGCGGTCTACGCCGTGCTGTTCGGCCTGCTGGTCGGCAAGTGCCTGCAAAAAAAGCAGACCGTCTGCGCCTACGGCAGTATGCTTCTCGCAGCCGCCGCGAAATTCGCAGTCTTGTACGTTGTCCTCGTCCGCTTGGTCGCGCCGGTCGTTGTCCCTGCGGCAAAGCTCAGCACTGTCACCGCAGCCTTCACATGGCCGCAGCTCGTCACCGCAACGATCGGCGGTGTGCTGGCCTGTCTGATCGCACCCGTCATCCGCAAGGCGCTCGGTGCAGCATTCTCGGGAAGCAAGCGTGCAAAGTAAACCGCGGCGCCTGAAATATGTTTTGGGCAGCACGCCGGAGACCATCTGGGTTTCCGGCGTGTTTTCTTATTTTGTTATCCCCTGCGCTTCGAGATAGCGGCAGGCCGCGATCGCAGCCGCCGTGCCGTCCGAAACGGCAGTCGTGAGCTGACGCACCTGCTTTCTGCGCCCGTCACCGGCGGCAAAAACACCCGGAAGGCTCGTTTTTGTATCCTCGCCTGCCAGATAGTATCCGTTTTCCTCCGCAACGGCATCTGCGAAGGGCGCGCTCTGCGGCACCTGCCCGACCGCGACGAACAGGCCCTCCACGTCGAGCCGCTCCGTCTGTCCTGTCTTGAGGTTCGTCAAAAGCAGTCCTTGCAGGGCCTCATCCGACCAGAGGAGCTTCTCTACCGTGCGGCCTCGCAGGATGCGGATGTTCCCCTGCTGCTCCGCGCGGCTGACGAGCTGCGCGCCGGCGCGGAAGCTGTCACGCCGGTGGATCAGTGTGACGCTCCGGCAGGTGCTTGCCAGAAAGAGCGCGTCCTGAAGCGCAGTCTCGCCGCCGCCCACGACCGCAACGTCTGCGCCCTCATAAAATGCGCCGTCGCAAAGTGCGCAGTAAGACACGCCGCAGCCGGTCAGCAGCTCCTCGCCCGGAAGCCCCAGCCGCCGATGAGACGCACCGGTCGCGAGGATGACCGTCCTTGCTTCCCGCGTGCCGTCCGTGCAGAGCACGCGGAAACCTGTCTGCGTTTTTTCCAGTCCGGCTGCCTCCGTATACAAGAGCTCCGCGCCAAGCGCCTCCGCCTGCGCGCGCATCCGCCCGGCGAGCTCCGCGCCGGAAACGGACGGAGCACCGGGGTAGTTTTCCACCAGCGGTGCAGAGACGATCTGCCCGCCGGCCGCTTCACGCTCAAGGATCGCGGCGCGTTTTCCGGCGCGTGCGGCGTAGATCGCCGCCGTCAGCCCCGCCGGCCCACCGCCGATGATCAGGATGTCATACATGCTCGCTCTCCCTTGCGGCAAGGAATGCCCGCACACCGCTCACTCCGGTCCACTTCTGCCCGCCGGATACAAGCGTCGGCGCCTGCCGGATGCCGAGCGCGCGCACGGCATCGCGGTTTTCCTCCGCGAGGCGCAGCGTGTAGCGCACGCCTGCCGCATCGAGAAGCTGCTCGGCCTGCTTGCAGTTGGGGCAGGTCTTTGTGGCAAACAGCTCGACTTCCTCCTGTGCCTGCGCGGCAGGCTGTCCGGAGGCCGCATCCTGCTTCTGAACGCCGCAGTGCGTCAGCTTCGACGAGCCGATGTCATACGTTCTGCGGTCCTTGAATTCCTGCGCCTTGCCGTCGTTCCAGTTCTGCACGGGCCTGTAATAGCCGGTGATGCGGCTGTAGACCTCAGCTTTTTCCCCGCAGATGGGGCAGACCGGCTGCTCGCCCGCGAGATATCCGTGGTTTTTGCAGACAGAATATGTCGGCGACAGCGTGTAATACGGCAGGCGGTAGTTTTCCGCGATCTTCCGGACGAGGGATGCCGCCGCCTTCCAGTCGGGCAGCTTCTCACCGAGGAAGGCGTGGAACACCGTGCCGGAGGTATAGAGCGTCTGCAGCTCATCCTGCACGTCAAGCGCGGAGAAAATATCCTCCGTATAGCCGACCGGCAGGTGGCTGGAGTTCGTGTAGTACGGCGTGCCGTTTTCGTTCGCCGTGATGATGTCGGGATAGAGCTGCTTATCGTGCTTGGCAAGGCGGTAGGCGGTGGACTCGGCAGGCGTGGCCTCCAGATTGTAGAGGTCGCCATACTGCTCCTGATAATCGCTCAGCCGCTCCCGCATGTGGTTCAGCACGTCCTTTGCAAATGCTTGCGCCTCCGGATGCGTCAGATCCTTTCGCAGCCACTTCGCATTGAGCCCCGCCTCATTCATACCGACAAGGCCGATGGTCGAAAAATGGTTCTCGAATGTGCCGAGGTAGCGCTTGGTGTAGGGGTAGAGGCCTCCCTCCATCAGCTTCGTGATGACCGTGCGCTTGGTCTTGAGCGAACGCGCGGCAACGTCCATCAGCTTGTCGAGTCTGCTGTAGAAATCCGCCTCATTTTCCGCCAGATAGGCGATGCGCGGCAGGTTGATCGTCACCACGCCGACCGAGCCGGTCGATTCGCCGGAGCCGAAGAAGCCGCCGGACTTTTTGCGCAGCTCCCGCAGGTCGAGCCGCAGACGGCAGCACATGGAGCGCACGTCGTTCGGCTCCATATCAGAGTTGATGTAGTTGGAGAAATACGGCGTGCCGTACTTCGCCGTCATTTCAAAGAGGAGCTTGTTGTTTTCCGTCTCGCCCCAATTGAAATCCTTGGTGATGGAATAGGTCGGAATGGGATACTGGAAGCCGCGTCCGTTCGCGTCGCCCTCGATCATCAGCTCGATGAAGGCCTTGTTCACCATGTCCATTTCCTTCTGGCACTCGCCGTAGGTGAACGCCTGCTCACGGCCGCCGACAATGGCGGGCAGGTTCGCCATATCCTTGGGAACCGTCCAGTCGAGCGTGATGTTGGAAAACGGCGCCTGCGTGCCCCAGCGCGACGGCGTATTGACGCCGTAGACGAACGACTGCACGCACTGCTTGACCTCGCGCTGCGTCAGATTGTCCACGCGGACAAACGGCGCAAGATATGTGTCAAACGAGGAAAACGCCTGCGCGCCCGCCCACTCATTCTGCATGATGCCGAGGAAATTAACCATCTGGTTGCAGAGCGTGGACAGATGCGACGCCGGAGCGGAGCTGATCTTGCCCACCACGCCGCCAAGTCCTTCCGCGATGAGCTGACGAAGGCTCCATCCGGCGCAGTAGCCGGTGAGCATGCTCAGATCATGCAGATGCAGATCCGCATTCCGATGCGCCTGCGCGACCTCTGCGTCGTAGATCTCGCTCAGCCAGTAGTTGGCTGTGATGGCGCCGGAGTTGGAGAGGATCAGACCGCCGACGGAATATGTGACCGTGGAGTTCTCCTTCACGCGCCAGTCGTTGATGCGGAGGTAGTTGTCCACCAGCTCCTTGTAGTTAAGAAGTGTGCTTCCGACATTGCGGAGCTTTTCACGCTGCTTGCGGTACAGAATGTAGGCCTTGGCCACATCCGAATAGCCCGCTTCACTCAAAACGCGCTCCACGCAGTCCTGAATATCCTCCACCGAAACCAGATCGTTCTTGATCTTCGGCTCAAACTCCGCTGTGACACGCAGCGCCAGCATCTCGATCACACTGGGGTGATGATTCCTGCCCACTGCCTCAAATGCCTTTGTGATCGCATTGCCGATCTTGGCAATGTGAAATTCCGTAATGCTTCCGTCTCGCTTTGTTACCCGATACATAACAGGTCCTCCTTTGTCTGTGTGCCTCGCACGACACGCAAATGGGATGCAGCTTTATACGCTGCATCCCATTTTAACCCAAAGTATGCACTTCTGTCAACATCTTGTGCCATTCAAATTTCATTGCAACAATATATTGTTTTTCATATACCGCGCAGCGCCACATTGGGTATCTTAGGCCGCACCAGCTCCGCCCAATGGCGAAGCTGCTCCGGGGCCGGCGCGTGAAGCCCCGCCTTTAAGACCGTTTCCCGCGGTTCAAAGCGCTGGATAAAATAGCGCTCCGCACCTGCGAGCCAGTCCCCCAGCCTTCCGAACGATGCATCATCGTGGAGCTCCGCGACCGCCGTTGTCCGAAACTCATACGCGACCGTGCCGCGCAGCAGGAACGAAACGCTTTTGAAAACAGGCGTGAGCTCCGGCTCGCAAACGCCGATGGTTTGCGCGTAGCGCTCCGGGCTGTTCTTCACGTCCATGGCGACATAATCGGCAAGCCCCGCCTGCACGATCGCCTCCAGCCGCTCCGGAAATGCGCCGTTCGTGTCCAGCTTGACGGCATAGCCCAGCGCCTTGATCTTCTCCAGAAGGCTCGGCAGCTCCTGACGCAAAAGCGGCTCTCCGCCGGTGACGGCAACGCCATCCAGCACGCCCTGCCGCTTTTTCAGGAACATCAAAAGCGTGTCCTCGTCCATTGCATCGCCGGTGTCGCCCTGAAGGAGCGGTGCATTGTGGCAAAACGGGCATCGGAAATTGCATCCGGACAGGAACACCGTACACGCCGTTCTGCCCGGATAGTCGAGCAGTGTCAGCTTTTGCAGTCCTTGTATCCGCATTCGTCCACATCCTCTCTGTCCGTGTCTGACACCGAAGCGGCGTCCTGCTCGGCATTTTCCGCTTCCGCCCTCAGCGTGCTTCGGCGCTCGCGCCTTTGCAGCAGCCATGCGCTGAGACTTCCCTTTGTCGCCGGATACGGAAACAGCTTGACATTGACCAGCCATGCGATCGAAACGCCCACGATCGTCTGCACCGCACGCATCAGGGAATGCAGGTAGACGCTGCTTTCAAAGTGGCTGATCATCAGAATGACCGCGATGGACGCGGCAAGTCCGCAGTAATCGCGGCAGTTTGCCCATTCCGCCGCACAGAGCACCGCCAGCGTGCCCGTCAGCAGGATCACGATCTCATACCATCCGCTTTTCCAGACCACCTGCGGCATATTTCGCAGCAGGTCGGTCAGCAGCAGGAACGGAAGCCCCACGCCAATGGCGATCAGCGTCGCCAAAATGCGTTTTTTGCCGCTCACCCGCGTCTTTTCGGACGATTCGCGGATCTCCATCATTGCGTAAATATAAATAAACAGTGGGTGCGGCTCCAGCCCCGGCACCAGCAGGCGCAAAAGCTGCCAGAAGCAAAAGCCAAGAAACATCGCAAAAATGCTTTTCAGCTTCCGTCTTCCGATGTGCAGATGCGGCCCTTTCTGGCTCTCGTCCGGCGAAGGAGATGCCATATCTTCGGTTCTCAGATCTTCATTCATCCTCGGCTCACGCTCCTTTGTCGCTCAGGCAGTCGCAGCGCACGCTGCATTTCCGGTTTTGTCTGTCCGTACTGACTGAGACTTTCTCTCGAGCAGCACGGGCGCAGCGCAGAATGCCGCCTCAGTTCTGCATACAGATCTGTTCGCCGCAGACGGGAGCATAGGTGACGAGGCTGCTGCCGTCCAGATTCTCCCGGTGCATATCCACGCCGCTGATCTGGTGGTTGTCGTAGGTGTTATAGTAATAGATGCCCTTGTCGGTGTTGCAGCAGGAGGTGAACAGCGTGATCTCATACCGGCCCTCTCCCAGCTTGCAGCAGCCGCGCTGCTGGTCTACGCTGCCAAGGATGTGGAAAAACTGGCTCACGCTCTCCGCCTCCGAATCCCCGGAGAGAGAATTCATCTTGACAAATGCCACCCGGACAAATCTGGACTGGGAGGACAGGTCGCCCGGAAGCCCCATGCCGCCCATGCCGCGGCTGTAGGGATCGAGCGCAAGCTCCTTTGAGAATGTGTTCTCCCGGTTGTCCACCGCGAGGTGCATATAATTGTTCAGCTGGAACAGCTGATACGGAAACGGCGGATTGTTCGTAAGCACGCCGACCGGATTGTCATAGACCTTCAGACCGTCCTTCACAGACTCCACCGTGATGCACGCGGTTTTGTCGGCAATGAGCCAGTGAAGCTGCGCAAGCGGCAGGTTTTCCATAAATGGCGTGTCGATCAGGTTCAGGCGCAAAAGCGCCTGCCGCGCCTCCTCAACGCTTGCGCAGGTGCCGAGGATCCATGGGATCAGCTCAAACTGTGCGATGTTCTCTTTTCCATCCGCCGGTTTGTTGTAGTGCGCATTTCCGACGAAGTTCAGTCCCGCGATCCCGAGGCCCTTCTCATTGACTGCGTCGTAATACAGAGGATAATCCTGCATGACGCACGCCATGCCGATCATGGCGTAGTGGCTCTTGAGCTGTTCGCCGTTTCGCAGGTGGAATACATAGTTTCTGGGCGTGACCGTCACACGATCTCCATATGAAATGTCATAGTCCAGCGTTCTTCCGAAATAGAAATCCTTTGTTTTGTAGGTAGCTGCTGTACACATCGTTATTCCTCCGAAGCTTGCTTGTCATGTTGTAAAAATGTGCGTCTTTGCGCGGAAGCAGACGCTCAAATCGGCATCGGCGTCTGCGCGAGCACGATGACGATCAAGACGGCAAGCACAAACGCCGCCGCGCCGACAATGGCAGCGACCTTTCCGCTGAATTTCTTCCCCGCGGCCCTGCATACCAGCGCCGCGCAGGCAATGCAGACCGCTGCGGCTGCCAGCGCAATGCCGAGCGTCTTCCACAGCCACGAAAGCTCATATAGTATTCTCATTTTTTCACCGATCCTTTCGTCTGAGAAAACGGGAGGTCAGAACGCGAACAGATTCAGCCCCGTCTCCTCGTCATGGCGGCGGTCAACGAGACCGTCAATGATGCTGATGACCATTTCGCAGGTCGCGCTCACAAACGCGCTGTTCAGATGGCCGCCAAAGACCTCTCCCCTGTCATTTCCGGCGCTCATGTGCATGTGCGCATAAAACTCGCCGTTCATGGTATTGATGGTTCCCGTCAGGGAGACGATCTCAAAGTCGCCTCTGAATTCATTCGCGTGATACTTCTGCTCGCTTACGCTATAGACGCCGACGGTAAAATGATCCGTCGCGCCGAGTGCGCGGATGTCCGCCAGCAGTATGTGCTCTGCTGCCGCGATCTTTTTCACCTGTTCGAGGATCTCCTCGCCTCTGTCGATCCTTGCCACGATCTTGTTTCCAAATCTTCTGTAATCCATATCGGGTTCTCCCATTTCCTGCGCGGTCCGGCTCACGCCGCGTTCTTATTTGCGTTCTTATTATAGTGCACAGCACCATGAAGTACAACTTAAAAACCGCTTCATAAATTCCCGCGAATACAAAAGAGCCCGAATGAAACAGCTCATTCGGGTCTTGTGTCTGATGCAGGCCGGAGGCTCAGCGGGCCGGGGAAAGCATCTTCTGCGTCCGGAACCAGTGCAGCGTGCTGCGCAGCGTCTCCTTGAGCGGGCGGGCATGGAAGCCGAGCGTCCTGGATGCCTTCGCATTGGAAAAATGTCCGTTGGAATCCAGCACCGAGATAGAATACGGCGTGAAAAACGGGCGCTGCCTGCGAAGGTGCGCAATCTTCTCACAGATGGGCGCGAAGCACTTCGCCAGCGCGGCAGGCGCGTAGAGCTTCGGCGCCTTCTCGCCGAGCAGTGACGCAGTCATCGTAAAGATGTCGCGGATGCTTGCGTAATGACCGGAAAGAATGTAGCATTCTCCGGCTTTTCCGCGTTCGGCGCAGGCCAGAATGCCCACCGCAACGTCACGCACGTCAACAAAGTCATAGCCGCCCTTCACGCCGAGCGGGAGTCTGCCGCGGCTGAGCGCCAAAAGCATCCGGGTCATGTTGCCGCACGCCAGATCGCCCGGGCCGATGATGCCGGACGGATGGACCACGCTGGCATTGAGTCCCTCCTGCGCCGCCTTGAGGACAAGCGCCGTTGCCATTGCCTTGCTCTTTCCGTAATCGCCGTCGATCTCATCCGGCGTAAACTGATGCGTTTCCGTGATCGTCTGCGGCGCGGGCTTTTCCGGGATCGCGTGGACGGAGCTGACATAGACCAGCTTGGCCGCACGATATTCCCGGCAGAGGTCAATGATATTCTGCGTACCCTGCACATTGACGGAGTAAAGCATCTTGCCGGGATTGGATGCAATAGAGACAATGCCCGCACAGTGCAGCACGCAGAAGTTTTCTCCGCCTGCGGCAAAGAAATCGCGCATCGAGTCCTTCTCAGTCAGATTTCCGTAATACGGTTCCACCTCGCTTGGCAGCGTATCGATAAGCGGGTCATTTTCCATGACCAGCGCCAGAACACGGCATTTGTGCCCCACCAAAAGCTGTACCACAGCCCTTCCGAGGAAGCCGGTGGCGCCGGTGATCAGATAGTTTTGATACATCACACGTCCTCCTTCAGATAAATATACTGGTGTTGATTATCTTTCACAGTTACAGTATAATACAATCAGCCGCAAATACCATAGACACATTGCGGCGGGCTGAAAGAACGGCAACACATTTGCCGCATCTGTTGACTTAATTTGTAAACTTTCTGTGGAGGCGCTATGAAGACGGACGCGAGAGTGAAGTACACAAGGATGGTGCTGAAAAAAGCGCTGCTGGAGCTGCTGGAGCACAAGCCGGTCAACAAGATCACCGTCAAGGAGATCTGCGAGCGTGCAGGGCTGAACCGCGCGACCTTTTACGCGCATTATACAGACTGCTTTGATCTCCTGGAGAGCATCGAGGAGGAGCTGTTCGGTCAATTTGAACGTTCGATGCAGAATTACGTGCAGTCATTTGACATTGCGGCTCTGGTGGACGGGCTTTACGGCATCATTCAGGAAAACGAGGCGGTCTGCCGGGTGCTGCTGTTCGACCGGCGCAGCACGGAGCTGATCCACCGGATGATCGTGTACGCGCACGATCTGAGCATCGCCTCCTGGCGAAGGACACTGAAAAAAGCGTCAGATGACGAGCTGGAAATGCTCTATCTCTGCCTGTCGAACGGGCTTCTGAGCGTCATTCTGGACGGATACGACCGATTTGACCGCCAGAGCGTGATCCGGTTTATCGACCTCATGTATCATCAGGCAACCGCGCCGCTCTTATAAGGCGCTTCCGGCCGCGATTCGTGCCTGCGAGCGCGGACTCTACGAGGTTTTTTGACAGTCTAAGGCCCCTGTGCAGGCAAATTGTCTGCACAGGGGCCATTTCTGTTATGCGGTATATTTATCCGTATGCGCGCATCAGCACGACCGACAATGTGCTCTGCGAAAGGAAGGGCAGGCAGATGCCGTTTGCGCCGGCGGCGATCATTAGTTCTTCACCGCTCGGGGAGATGAGCACAGGATATGTCTCACAGATGAACACCGGCCCGTCATAGCTGTCGTAGGCACTTCCGCCGACAAGAGAAAGCTCGATGGTCACATAGCTCGGCATGTCGATGGCGGTCTCGATCGTCCAGAAACCGCTCCACTGCTCTACAAGATCTTCCTGCCCCTCATAGGACCAGTCCAGATCGACTGTGCCGCCCGTTTCATCGCCGGGATAGAAGGTCAGCGTGAAGAATCCATAATCACTCGTGTCACGCACCGTTGTAGGCACGCACCACGAAACTCCCCCGCCTTCCGATCCGGCCAGACCGAGCGCCGTCGGGCCGCACCATCCATCGGCAAGCCATGCTCCAAGTCCTTCCGGGGCGCTCTGCCATGTGTACTCCGTAAAGTCCCACGAATGATACGCGCCTGTTTCCGATACGCACGGCGCAAGAATGCTCATTGCGTCAAGCGACGGGTTCCACTGACAGGTGTTGCCGTTGTTGTCGGTGATGATGACCTGTGTGTCATCCTCGTATGCCACACCGTCGAGATTTGCAAAGAGCAGCACCGGCTCACCGCTCTCTGAGCGGTAAAGCACCTCGGTGACCTCCTGACTCTGCGTGGCTGCATTCCACTCGACACGATTGATCGCAACCGTCGCATTTTCATCGACCGGCACGATGCAGTAGAGATGGCCCGCGCCGCCGAGGATGTGCTCCGCATCGATCTCCGCGATGAACGGGTATTTGCGGAGCATCGCGCTGTTGGTCTCCCACAGCCATGCGGGGAAGCCCGCCTCGAAGCCCTCGTCAAACAGCCCGCCGACATAGCCCAGATACGCCATGCCGAACATCACGTCCGGAACGTCGATCTTGTCACGAAGCCAGAAAAGCGATTGCTGGCCTTCCTCGGTGCCGGTGTACTGTGCAGGCGGCGTGTCGGTGTCGTCCGGATCGCCGTCGTGCGGCAGGCGGTCATCCGGGTCGCCGTCTGCTGCGGGATCTTCGTCTCTTTCTTTGTTTGTCAGCTTATTCTGGTCTTTGGGCGAGTCGACCTTACCCGGGCGTCTTGCCGGCTTATCATCCTTGTCCAGCTCCATCCGCGCACATGCGCAGAGAGAAAGAGCCAGCACCAGCGCCAGCAGCAGTGCGATCGCTCGTCTGTATGTCGTTCTCATAACTGCTCCTTTCAGAATTTTCCGCTTCGACCGGAACCGCCGCCGCCGCTTTCATAGCTGCTGCTTCCGCCGGAGCTGGAGGAACTGCGCTCGATCTTGCGGCGGGAGGTCGTTTTATGGGTAAATTGGTCTGTTTTTTCGGTAAGCTTGAGTGATTTGGAAATGTAGGTGTTGGCTGTCGTCTTCTTGGCCACACTCTCCATCTTGCCCAGTATGATGCCTGTAATGGCAGCCGCAAAGAGCAGCGACAGTCCGACCACAATAAGGATCGGAACCAGCATGCTCTGCCGCACGGGTTTTCCGTCCTTGGCTTTTTGCAGATAGACGTCACATTCACGGATGTAGTCTGCAAAGCCGCCGTACCAGTCATCATTCCTGAAGTTGTCCAGATAGACATCTTCCATCTTCTCGGTGCCGTACTTGTTGAACGCATATTCGCTGCGCTCGCCATAGCAGAATACCGCCCAGTCACGGTCGTCCATGCTGAGCAGCAGCATGATGCCATTGCGCTTGGGGCCTTCGCCCATGTTGTACTGGTGGTAGATGGTATAGGTCGCCTTATAGACGCCGTCCTGATTGTAGTCGCGGTAGTCTCCCACCGTCACGATGTAAACACCGACGCGATACTTCTGTGTGACTTGCTCCGCCATCTTTTCAAGCTGCTCGCGTTCGCTTTCAGTGAGAAGTCCGACCGCATCGGTCACATGGTCAAGCTCCGGGCCGGACGTCCGCTCCGCAGATACGCTCGCGCAGAGGGCAAGCACCGTGATCAGGGCCAGCAGGAGGCAAAGTAATCTTTTTTTCATCGTTTTTTCCTCCTTACCGCGCCAGCAGATACAGCCCGGTCACACTGAGGGCAATGAGCACCGCAGCGATCGCCGCGAACATCGCGAGCGTCCGGTTCTTGCTGATCGGGAGATTGCCGACCAGCTTGCCCGTCTGTCCGTTCATGGCAAAGAGGAAGTCCTTCCCCTCCCATTTTGTGTTCAGCACCCACACGGGAAGCAGCGCATAGTGCACCTTGCCGCGCTTGAGGCGGACATTGCGGCTCTTTTCATTGCACGAGGAATAGCCCGTCACCGTACTCTCCAGTGAATTCACCAGTGAGCCTTCACAGCGCAAATCTGCTCTGACGCGGCTTTCTTCGATGCTCACATCGTATTTGTCAGCCAGAAATCCCGGCAGATACGCCGTGGAAAACGGCTTGAGCTCCGAATAGTCAAACGGCTCGATAGAGTCCATATAATCATCCGGCATTTTGCTGGATGCGTCCACGGGGATCTTTTCAAAGGCAAGGGAGCCTCCGCGGCTGACGTCGTAGTGACTGGTCTCCGTGATCTCATAATCGCCGGAGGTGTATGTATGCACACGGGTGGCGCGGAACTCCACCCTACCGCTCGCCTCGCCGTCGTACATCCAGAAGGGCACGTAGATACCCTTGATCTCCTCCAGATGGTTGGCCTTCGAGAAGGTGGACGGCAGCAGCGGCTTTTTGCGATAGTGCTTCTTCAGCGCCTTGATGGCGTCATCCTTATTGAGCTTGAACGGAAGGACGAAATCCGGCTTCAGCATACCGGAGAACTGCCCCGGCACCACGGTGGGGTTGCCGCAGTACGGGCAGGAGGTGGCTGCCGTGGTGGCGTCACAGATCAGCTCTGCACCGCACGACGGGCAGGAATATGCCTTCATGCCGTTTGCATCCGCGCCCCAGTCGTCGCTCAGGCCGGAGGTGTCCCAGTCAGAGCCGTCGCCCGCGTCTGCGGCGGCCTTTTTTTCTGCTTCTGCCGCCTTTTTTGCAGCCGTCTGCTTTTCCTCTGCCTTCTTCGCCTCCTCAGCCGCCTTCGCCTCTTTTTCCGCGTAAAGCGCCTCGATCTCCGCGACATCAAAGCTTGAGCCGCAATACTCGCACTCCAGCCGTCCGGAGCTGCCCACAAAGTGGAGCGGTCCGGTACAGGCGGGACATTGATAATTTGTTACCTGTGTTGCCATCTCAAATTCCTCGTTTTCTCTGTCGGCGCTGCCGCTGCCGGGGGTGACAGCAGCAGCGCCGGAAGCAATGTGGTGGATCAGTCGTCCGGGTGCGCTAGGGTTATCTGAAAACTGAAGATGTGCCCGGCAGCGAGGATTTTTCGCGCTGCGCAAGACATTTTTTCGCAGGAATACTGACGTATTTCAAGGGAAAATGACGCAGTGCAGCGTGAAAAGGCCCGCTGTCCGGGTGCGTTGGAAGTTTTCAGATACACCTTAGTCCTTGTAAAAGGTATCGTCCCCGGAGCGGATCGTTTTTTCTGTTTCTTCGTATATGACGGACATATTTGCCGCCGAATGGTCTCTGTTCACCAGCACAAACTGCGTGAATTCTTCCCATTCCTCGCAGGTCTCGTCAAAATACCATGATTTACTCGCTGACTCAGCATAGACATATGTACTATACCATTCCTGCGTTTCCGCGTCAAACCACAATTCCTCCGCGATCAGGCAGCGATTGTCGTCATCCATCGTAAATTCATATCTCTGCATACCGTCCTCGGAAACCCACGTTCCCTCCAGAAGCGCAAAGATCTCCGCTGTTCTCTGACGCTCTGCGGCGGCCTTTTCCTCCAGTGCTTTCCGCTCCTCCGCGCTGTAGTACGCTTCGGTATTGCCGTACTGCGACCAGCCCTCGTCATACGCGAACACCTGCACAAGCCATGCAAACTGCTCGGAGTCGAGATAGCGAAGCTGGAATATAAAAGAATCGTTGCTTTTTCGGATCATCAGACCGCTGATTCTCTCCGCAAAGTCTGCCCGGATGGTCAAGACGCCCTTTTGAAATCCGCACACAAAATTGTCGCCCAGATCCTCAAAATTTGCATCGTAGCACCGGATCTGGCTATCGCTCAGATCGGTTCCGCTGTAATACAGCTTCAATTTTCCGGCACGATAGACGGTTTTTTGACGCGGAGCTCGCCATAGAGGACGTCTGTTTCCGCATATCGGTACGTGACCCCGTCGTCGGAGCGGCCGGCGAAGCGGCTGCAGGCAGTCAGCGCGAGCAGTCCCAGCAATACGCCTGCGGCAATGAGCGCTTTTCTCATGTCCATGGCAATCACCTTCTCATCGCGCGCCGGTGCGGACCCGCCGGGTCAGCGGACGCCGGTGACGGTAAAGGTGGCATAGGTTCTGCCGCCCTCTCGAATCAGGATCTCCTGACCGATGTACCAGACGCAGCCGTAAGCGAGGTTGTCGATCTGCACATCCGTTCTGGCCTCGCCCGAGGAGATGGTGCCGTTGAAATTGCCGAGCGTTCCGCTCACATCTATACCAGCATCCATCGGGCCGTAGAAGAACTGCATTCTGTCGCCGCGCTTGAGCACACGTGACGAGCTCTCATGATAGGTCACCGTGCCGACATAGCCGCCGCGCAGGGCAACCAGAGACGTATCCGCCAGCGTGACCGCAGCGCCGCGCGCCAGCAGGCCGACATTGGCGCTGCCGTCCGTGTTTTTCCCGAACGGGAAGCCGATGCAAATGCCGACGCTGTCCTTTTCTTCTGCATAATCGATCGCCTTGCGGAGCATTTCAATGCCAGCCACCGTGACCGTTGCCGTCGTATCCGAATCGGTATCGGGATCATACATGTGAAGCTGAATGGTATCACCGACGTTGACACGGCCGGCGACCACGCGCGTCTGGATGACGATGCCGCGGCTTTGGACCCGGAAAACATCTCCGACGTAGCACAGGAACTCGCCGTCCGTGAGCACGTTCGTTCCGTCAGAACCGGACGTGGAAGGACTTCCCTTCATGGTGAATGCCGCCGCATTGGAGGTGACCTTCTTGCCGTTTGCATCGGTCACGACACAGCGGAACTGATAGCCTCCCGCCGACAGCGCCGCAAATTCACCGGCTGCGATGCGGAGCGTCTGCGCATTCACATCGGAAATGGTCGCCTCCACGGCGTCCTTCGGCTTCTTGCTGAGATTCTCCCAGTCAGCGCTCATGGTGCGCCGCTGCCACTGATAGGTATAGGGCGTCTTTCCGCCCGTGGCCTCCACGGTGTAAGTAACAGCCGCGGCCGCACCGGCCTCGACCGTGACGTCCTGCGGGTGCTTTGCGATGCGGAGCGCCGAAGCCTCAACATCACCGAGCGTGAAGCTCACACGCTGATCGGCGTAGACCATGCGCGTCAGGATCGCCGCGACTTCGCTGCGCTTGATGTTGGTGTTCGGCAGGCAGTTGCGATCCGCGTCACTGCCCTGCACAACGCCGGCACGATAGAGCTTGTAGATGGAATATGCCTGCGGGTGCGTCATGGGAACGTCTGGAATCGCGCCGTCTGCTACCGCATTTACTTCCTCAAGTGCCTTCGAGCCGTTCAGCGTTGGATTTTCCGGGATCGCACGCGAGAAAATGTCCATGAAATGCGCGCGCGTTGCCGCGCTGTTCCATACATAATCGCCTGAAATGATGTTCTTGGCCTTGGCATAGTCCACATAGGTCTGATACCACGGGGAGCTGCGTGCAAAGTCTGTGCTTCCCGTGCTGGTCAGCCTATACATGCAGGCAGCCAGCTTGACGGTTTCGGCGTACGTCACATTGTCGTTCGGCGCATAGGTCGTCGCGGTCTTTCCGTTGACGAGTCCTCCCTGCACCGCAAGACGCACGTCCTCATAATACCATGCTGTTTTCGGAACGTCTGTAAAGTTCATTTCCGCCGCCAGCGAGGCAAACGGCAGCGCCGTCAGCAGCAGTGCCAGCAGCACAATGACGGATATGATCCGCCGGGGGGTGATCATTTTCATTGGTTACCTCCCTGTAAAATAGCCGTGTCGCTCCCGCCCCAACCGGGGCGGGAGTCGACGTTACATGTTTCCTCGTTTCCTTTCTTCTGCCGGCGCAGCCTTTCAGCTTGCGACGGGATCTGCTTACTGGAACGTCATGTTGTTGAGAATGATGTCGGGCATCGTTCCCGGGACGCAGTCCAATTTCGTCAGTCCGATGGACAGTGCGCGGCCGTCGTCGATCTGCGCGACATACTGGATCCAATTGTAGCCGATGTACTTATAGGTGCGGCCGCGGAAGGTGATGCCGCCGATCACGCGGTCCTCGATATCCTGATAGTTTTCGAATTTGTCCTTGTAGTAGTCGAAGTCCTCCACATTGGTTCTTACCTCGAATCTGATGGCGCCTGCACCGAACGCGGTGGGATCGTCGTTTTCCACCAGGCAGCGCGGTCCATCATCGTACGACCAGCCGGATACCGGGATCTTCGTCATGATCTTGACCTTCACATCGTCTTTTGCAAACTGGGCGATCTCCACGGAGAAGTCCTTCATCTCGGCGTTTGCAGACGCTGCCTTGTTCGCCTCGGCGGCCTCGGCCTTCACGATGTCCAGATACTTTTCTATGGCTTCTGTGCCGGAGAAGCCGCTGGTGTTGTACGCACTCACCGTATAAACGCCCGACTCGTTCTCCTTGAAATTGACGTAGATGAAATGCGAGTCGTTGTCCTTGGAGATCCATTTGTAGTAGCGGTAGTTTGCCTTCATGTGGTCGCTGTACTCTTCCTTGACGAACTGGCCTTCCACGCCGAAGTAGGTAACGATATCATCGTAAGTAGCGTCAAAAATATTATTATTGACCTCGTTCATCCAGACGTAGCCCTTTTGCACCTGCTCCTCGGTCACAATGCCGTCTCCGCCGGGGACATTCGTGTTCGTCGCCGGCGTGCCGGTATTGCCGCCATCCGTCTTTGTGCCGGTGCTGCCGTTTGCAGAAGCCTCCCCGCCAATGGTGTCGGGCATGGACTTGCCGGCCTCGATCATCGGCAGATACCAGTCATCATAGTAATAGGGGTGTCCCTCTGCGTCCATATCATCCCACTTGAGTCCCCACGGACGCAGATAGATGTCGTAATGGAACTCGTCGTCGCCGTCCTCATAATCGCCGTCGATCCAGATCATGTTGTCATACTCGAGAAGACCCGGATCCACGATCCAGTCGGCATGCGCCAGACCGATGTTTGTAAACCAGCCGCCCTCGGACATCACCGTCCCATGCTCGCCGGTACCGGCTGCGTTCAGGCTGACCTCGACGCGCGCCGTGGGCTCATCCTTCGTGTAGTCCTCGTCCCAGAGCGTGATGGTTCCCGTGTAGTCCGAACCGATCTCAATGAGACCGCAGATATCCCACCAGCTGCCCTCCATGCTCTCGTAATCGCCGTAGCAGCCGGTCATCTTCCACCAGCCGTACCATTCGCCGTTCCACCAGTCGAGCAGCTCGTCGCCGGTCTTGCTCGGCGCGCCGGTCGTGATGTCACCGTCATCGGGGTCAGATGCGTTGTCCGCTGACACGCGCTCAAGCTTGGAGGGCTTGATGGTGATCGTGCCGTTCTTTTTGCCGAAGACCTCCGAGAAGGTGACCTCGACCTTGCTGGTAGCGTCACGGAGCACAAACGAGGTGCGGACCTCAACGGTCTCGCCCGGCTCGACCTCTACCATCTGGGAATCGACCGCCGACTCGAAGGTGTCATAATCGAAGATCACGGTCGCCATTTCCAGCTCCTCGCCGTCCTGCTTGGCGCTTTCCGAAACCGACCAGAGATACTCGGCAGCTTCCTTGCTCTTGTTCGTGAAATCCAGTGTCAGAACGAGCGCATCGTTGCCGTCAACGTCTTCCATGATGCACGCACCCTTGTAGACGAGCGTATAGTCTCCGAGCTTGATCACATCGGAATCTTCATTTTTGTCTTCCTTGTCTTTGCCGCAGGCCGTCAGGCTGAGCAGCATCAGTGCCGCAAGAAGCAGGCATAGAAGCCTGGTCTTCGTCTGTTTCATAATTCCCTCCCAATATCCTTCAAGGATGCACAAATCTGCTGATTACCAGAAAATAACACGCAATCCCGGCAAAAAACAGGAGTGCATACATGAGCCATTTTGATTTCCTCATTTCTTTACACGCTGAATAAGGTTACCGTCCTTGTCGGTGAACTTGCCGCAGAGAATCTTGATAAAGTCAACAAGGTACCCGATGCCAAACAGTCCAGCCGTCAGCGTGTAGAGAATGCCCGTACCGATCTTGCCGACATAGTAGCGGTGGACGCCGAGACCGCCACAGAAGAGGCAAAGCAGGAACGTTGTCGTCCAGTCCTTGGAGCCTTTCGCGCCGGCAGGAGTCTCCGGCGCGACATAATCCTCTACCTCTTCGCCGTTCAAAATCTTCTTCACGGTTTCGGTCACGGTGTCGATGTAGCCGCCGCGCTCCGTTGCAAGGCCGACTGTCGCACCCTTGAGGCCCTTCTGCAACACACTATTCTTATCGACGCGCATACCGCCAACCGACATCTTGGCCTCCGTAATGACCGGCTGAATCCGGATGTGCGTGCCGTCCTTGAGGAAAAGCCAGAGACCAACGTCCACATTCGGCTCCTTCTCGAACGAGATGCGTTGGCCAGGAATGCCGCCCTTGATCTGGAACGGCATCTGGAACGCAGCCCTGCGGGCATTGAGCTTCTCCATGATCTCTTCCAGTGTGGTGGAATAGGAAAGATCAAATTCACGGGGGCTGGTCGCGAATGCGACATCTTTCATGCTGCCGGTAAGGTTATCCATAACGTTTTCCCCTTTCTAAAGTCCGGTGGGTGGCTGATAAATATTGTGTTTCTATGCGGCTTATTTTTTTGCAAAAGTGCCGCTGATGCCGTAGCCGGTGTTCTCGTTCAGGGTGAGGCTGCTGCCGTCCACGGAGAACGTGTACGTAGAGGCATCGTCGCCCCAGCTTTCCAGCTTTACCGTGAGCTGGTCGCCGTCGATGGTGTAGGTGCCGTTCTGCTTCATGTAGGCGTTCTCCATCGTGCATTTGCCCTTGCCGTTGAACGTCCAGGTGATGACGCCGTCATCGCCGAGGTCTGCCGACCATGTTCCTGCCAGCGCATCCTTGCTGCCGCAGGCAGCGAGGCTCAGCAATGCTGCTGTGATCAAAACCAGTGCTACAATCTTTTTCATGTTTCTTTTCGACCTTTCTGATTTACGATTTTCCGGTGTCTCAGCCGTTCACCGCGCCGCCGCAGTATTCGCAGCAGCCGCTGGCGTCCGGCGTGGTGGTTGCGCCGCAGTACGGACAGGTGACTGCCGTCTTGGGGGCTGCCGCCTGCTCGATCTTCTCACGCACATCTTTTCTGACCTGTGTGAGCGCCTGACGGATCTCCTCGCCGAGCTTTTTGCAATTGCGGTACTCGACATTCGCTTCGGGGCTGAATCGGCTCGGCATACCCGGCCGCACGGCGGGCGGCGGCGTAATGTCTACCGAGCTGGAGTTGACCTTGAAGCGCATCTCGTTGAAATACGGGTTGTTAACGAAGATGGAGATGTAAAAATCGTAGGAATACTCGTAACGCGGCGGGTTGTAGCTGACCTCTTTGCCGTCCTTGTCCTCGCGCTTGAGCTCCGTACTGCTCTCATCGATGTCGAGGTTGCAGCCCGTCACGTCCGCAAAATCCAGAACATCCGGGTTGGCCTCCGCCAGATTTCTCGCCCGCGTCACCATGAACTTCCCTGCGTCCTCGTCAAGCAGCACCTTCATGTCCGTGCCGAGTGTCCGGGTGGTATGGAAGACCGCGACCTTCTCCTGATTCTCCTCGCGGTAGGCAAGCTGCGCCTTGATCTCCTCTACCGTGCTCTTGCGGCGCTCTGAGAACCACGGCGAGAGCTTTTTTGCGCAGTTTTTGCAGAGATTGCCGTTTTCCAGCTTGCGGTTTCCGAGCAGGCCGATCTTGTCTCCGCAGATATCGCAGTATTTTTTATCAAACAGTCCCATATGTACCTCAATCTCCTTTGTCTATTCGCGCTTGTTTTATACGGTCTGGGCGTCATCCGCCTTGGCATTGAGCACCGCGCCATAGATGTAGAGCCCCGGAACCAGAACGCCGGTCAGAAGGCTCGTCACGTTGAATTCACCGCTGTTGACTGCACTGAAAACGATGCTCAGGACGCTGAAAAGTGCGACAACCACACCCCATGTGATGAGTTTTCTGGCATTTTCCGTGCACTTGCTGTGCTTGATACCCTTGATGCCTGCGATCAGCTGGCAAATGCCGCCGACCAAGGTCAGGATCAGCGCCGCGTAGTACGAGAACGTCAGCCCGGAGCCTGCACCGAGGCCCGCGACCAATGCGCCCAAGCCGCCGATGAGAACGCCGGCGAGGATGGAAAATGCAGCCGCAATGATCATCAGAATACCGGTAACCTTCAAGAAATTGTGACCCTTCATGATAATATCCTCCTTCTCCTTTTATGTCATCTTCCTTTATTCCGCAGAGCGCCGTTTCCGCACTCTGTACAGAACACATTTTTGCCGTTTGCCATTCCGCACGCGCCGCATTTCCGCTGCCATTTGGAATGCATACCGGATGACTGACCGGAGCCGTCAGACCGGCCTTTCTGATGCCTTTACACCAGATCGCCGTCGTCAAACGGATCTCCGCACTGGGGGCAGAACTTGGGCGGATGCGCCGGGTCTTCCGGCT
>OHJY01000164.1_pt1 | contig 27840 bp, 26 predicted proteins | sample 1568681 | NCBI WGS metagenome assembly OHJY01 (sample SAMEA3879540, study PRJEB24766) | human gut metagenome | biome: human-associated habitat; feature: feces | place: USA | collected 1985/1987
CTCAGCGTGCCGTCGGCCTGCCTGACAGCGGAAGAATTTGTGGCCCACGGGTGTGAGTTCTTCGTCATTGAGACAAACGATCTCATCCAGTATACCCATGCCGTGGACCGCGACCTCTCCATCGCCGAGCGCTACTACCGCCCGGCCAGCCACGCGATGAAAAAGCTCATCGCCATGGTCGTGGAGGCGGCGGACGCAGGCCAGATCCCCGTGACCATCTGCGGCCTGGCCGTCGGCAACCCGGCCAACACCGTGCAGTACCTGAAACTCGGCCTGCGCAGCTTCTCCGTGAGCCCGCAGAGCCTCATCAGCGTGAAGCGCGCGCTGCTGGAGGCGGACAGCCGGGATTGACAAAAATCTGATCCGTGTTCCAACAGCAGCAGTTTCTCCAGAGAATCCAAACATTGAGATTCTGAATTACGATCCGAAGAAGAAAACACACCTTATCGTCCAGAACACGCCGAAGACAAGCACGTCGAACCGCGAGATCGCGATCTCTGACGGCCTGTGCGAGCTTCTGATCCGGCATCTGTTCACGCTGGCAAATTCCACATGGCCGAACCCAGACGGGCTGCTGTTCCCGTCCAAAGCCGGGACGCACCTTGATCCCAAGAGCTTTGAAATTCGCTTAGCGGCGGTTTCCAAACGCTGCGAGATTCGCAAGGTCAATCCCCACGCGCTGCGGCATACGCTGGCAACGCGGCTGGTGGAAGACAAGGTACCGCTCAATATCGTGCAGGGGATTCTGGGGCATTCGTCGATTGAAACAACGCGAAAATATCTTCACAAAAACGAAGATATCGAGCGCGAGGCCATCGGCATGATGAGCGATTATCTTAACATGGGCCAGATGGATGCAGCGCCGAGACTGAACGGTGCTGCCCCTCGCGCCAAGTTTGCAGATGTTGTTTTGCCGACCTTTCCGCAGCGCCGAAACCACACGGCGTAAAACGAAAAAACGCGCTATTGCATACTTTACTGCAAATGACGCGTAAAGCTGTTGAGGAGTGGCTTTTTGACGAATACTTTATAGGAGAATCCTCATGGGTATTGCATCCAGCTGATTGGAGCAAAGACTCCACGGGGAGCATGAATTGCAAATGAGCGAAACGGAGAAATCCGAACAAAAAGATAGAGAAATCGCCGCATTTCTCACGAAATACGGCGATTTATGGTTGCGGGAGAGGGATTTGAACCCCCGACCTCCGGGTTATGAGTTACAGATAGGGTAACCCTTAATCCGGAGGTCGGGGGTTCCTTTTTGTCAAGCGGTATCAGCATGTTCAGGTTTTATTTGCAAATAAGCCCGGAAAAGCGTATTTTCTCAGTTATATCGATTCTTTATCATCATTTTTCATTCTATTTGCAAACAAATTGCAAATGGAGATTTGCGGCACAAGTGCAGCTGCTGACTCGAACTTTTTTACAGGAGGCTTCTTTTGTGCATACCATTCTGACAATTACCAATCAAAAGGGGGGCGTCGGCAAGACAACGACTGCTTTGAATCTCGCCTCTGCGCTGGAGGCTGAACACAAGCGCGTGCTTCTCATCGACAACGACCCGCAGGGCAATCTGACCGCGTCCATGGGCTTTACGCCGGCGGAGCAGAAATATACGCTGGCGAATCTTCTGCTTGCCGCTATCGACTATCCGGAGGATCTGGAACTGCATCTGCCGCGCTGCATCCTGCACACAGACGGCAAGCCGGATCTCATTCCTGCGAACCGACGCTTATCGGATGCAGCCGCGCGGCTTCAGGTCATGCAGATCTCGCAGTACAGCGCGGTAAACGACTCCGGGCGCTGCGCAGAGCAAATGCTAGCGCAGGTACTTGCGCCGCTGCAAGAGGATCATGACTATATCATTATTGACTGCGGACTCAAGCAGGAACTTCTGACGGTCAACGCGCTGAGCGCGTCGGATTACTGCATCATCCCCGTGCAATCCCACTTCCTCGCATCCGAGGGCATCCCGGATGTTCTGGATATGGTGCGTTCCGTGCAGAAGCATTTCAATCCGGATTTGAAGATCGCTGGCATTTTGCTGACGATGTACCAGTCTCGGCCACAGCTTTGCAAAAGCGTGCAGCAGAGCGTCCGGGATGTCTACGGTGATGCCTTGCACGTCTTTGACCGCCCCATTGAGTACACCATCCGCATTGCGGAATGCCCCATGGCCGGCATGAGTATTCTGGATTATGAGCCAGGCAATCCTGCGGCGGAGTCCTATCGAAATCTCGCCTTGGAGGTGCTGCGGCTTGGCTAGAGCGAATATGAACGAGATGCTGCGCAAGCGTATGAGCGCGACCCAGCAGGCGTCCGAGCAGCAGACCGGCGATGCGGCGTATGAGCAGATCTTTCAGATGCCGGTACCGCAAACGGAAACGCAATTCCGTGACGTGCCGGTCTGCAAGCTACACCCGTTCTATACCGCTGACATTGGCTTTCATCCCTACCCCCACGCCAAGCTGGAGGCCTTTGCGGAAGAATTGAAGGAGAATGGTTTGTATGAGCGGATTCTGGTGCGTCCCATTGCAGGAACGGATGAATTTGAAATCCTGGCCGGGCACAACCGCACAGCGGCGGCAAAGTTGGCGGGCTGGACGGACATTCCCGCAACGGTCATGACCGTCAACGATCAGCGTGCCATCAGCATTGCGATTGCAACAAATCTTCTGCGGCGGCAGGATCTGACGATCATTGAGCGTGGCAAGGCGTATAAAGCGTTGCTGGACGCACGAAACCGCTGCGGGCAGCGAAATGCGGCAGTTGAAACCTTTGGCGACAATCGCCAAAGGTACAACGCACGAAAAATCGTAGCGGAGTTCTTCGGTGTGACAGAGTATGAAATCCGCAAAGCTGTCAAGCTGGCACAGCTGATCCTACCGCTTGCTGAGATCGTGGAGAATGAGCCCAAGAAGCTGAATCTGGCCTGCGCTGACTTGATCGCAGATTATGATGAGTCTGCGCAGACGGCGTTCATTGAGATGTGCCAGATCGATGGCTATGCACTGAACAAACAGACAATGGCGTTTATTCAGGCACAATGCCCGCCGCCATCAGCGGACCAACAGGCAATTTACGTCGCATGGCGAGAGGCGCGGGCAAAAGAAACGCAACGAGCAGCCGCACCGCCGAAAAAGCTGAGCTTTGACCGAAAACGTTTTGCGCCATACCCGAGTAAGTTCAAAAGCGACAAGGAAATTGAAGACCTGTTTCTGGAGTTTCTCAGGCAGCGCGCCGGATGAAGCGCGGCTAACTTTATAAAAACACGACTTTTTACAAGGTCGTGTTTTTTTATACTCAAATTCAGATGGAGGAGGTATCGAATTGCCCGGAAATCAAATCCCATGCACGGCGGACGACCTGTATCGCCTGCTGTGTCGCTATCGTATTCCGCCCTAGAATGCAAATCAAAACACAAAGGAGCTGTTTCTATGTACGAAACATATCAGGATCATCCCAAGCAGGCCAAGGGCAACATTCGTGTTGTGCTTGCCGTCGTATTTCTCGCCTGTGCCATCGGCGCGGGCATCTTTCTTATCACCCGTCTGGTCAGCAAGCCGCTGACCAAGGAAGACGCTCGTGGTCAAACCGGTATCGTCTACGATTCCAGCGCCGTCGAGGGCGGCTGGGATAATCTCAGCCCGGAAGAAATTGCGGAGAAGCTGAATGAGAAAGTAGCCGAGGGCATGATCAACATCAGCATGAACACCGCGCCGTACTTCGAGGACGGCAAGGCTGAGGGCAATGTCATGATCGTAAACGAATCGATCAACAACTACCCGCAAAAAGTCCAGATCGTCCGCAACGATACCGGTGAACAGATCTACCAGAGCAACGCAATTCCAGTTGGCTCGAAGATCGAGCGCGCGAAGCTGGATGTTGTTCTCCCCGCTGGTACATACGAATGTACCGCGTATTTTCACAACTTGGACCCCGAAACCGGCGATATTATCGGCACGGCTGGGGCCATCATCACAATCACCATCAAGAATTAAATTTTCAAAACAACAAAGGAGTATTTTACCATGAAAAACACCAAGAAGATCGTTTCCCTCGTTCTCGCAATTTGTATGCTCGCATCCCTCGCCATTTCCGCTTCCGCTGCCAACACCGTGGACGCTTCTGGCGGCACTAGCACTTCGTCTGTTACCCTGTCCAGCACTGCTGACGGCAGTATCGGCGGCGATCCTGCGGCTACCAAGATGAGCGTTACCGTCCCGACCGTTCTGCCCATCGCTGTTGGCACGGACGGCACGGTTTCCACCGCAACTGATGCGAAGATCGTCAACAATTCCTTCGGCGCAGTCAAGGTCAATTCCGTGAGCATCGAAGCCGCGCAGGGCTGGTCGCTGGCTGCGTTCGGCGACAAGGCCTCGCTCGCCCATGAAAAGGTCAACTCCAACAAATTTGGCTTCTCCCTCTGCCTCGGTGACGGCGAAAAGAAGATGACCGACGACAAGAATGCTTCCAAGCAGACCCTTCTGGACGCTGCTGTTGAAGGTTGCTTCATGTCCGGCGTGGGCGACACCTCTGCAAACAGCATCGGCATTGCCTATGATGCCATCGTTACGCCTGTCAGCGAAGCCGTAACGAACACCGCCATCGCAAGCATCCTGTTTATCATCGCTTGGGATGCGGTTTGATCCATTCGCTATTGCAAAGGGGAACGCGCAAGCTTTCCCCTTAAAATCTAACAGGAGGTATTCAACGTGAAGAAAAAACGAATCCTCGCATTGTTCCTTGCGGCGGTATCCTGCTTATCGCTGGCCGTCAGCGCGTCGGCGGCAGGAACGACTACCCGCAAAGCAACAGATTTCAAGGACTATGACCGTACCGCATGGTATGCCGAAGCCGTGTCCGCAGCCGTGGATAACGGTCTGCTTTACGGCAAGAGCGCAACCGTCATCGACCCCAATGGAGACATGACCCGTGCGGAGATGGCAGCAATCATCAACCGCTCGTTCGGGTGCTACAAGGCGGCAGATATTTCGCAGTATAAGGACGTATCCAAGAACAAGTGGTATTACAAGGACATTGCGCTCGCCGTCCAGATGGGTACTTATAACGGGCGCAGCAACTCAACAATGGCCCCGGACGCGCCGATCTCGCGGCAAGAAGCCATGACCGTAGTGGCCCGCGCGTTGGAACTGGATTACGATTCGTACTCCAAAACAGATCTGTCCGCGTTCTCCGACCGCAGCGAGATTTCCAACTGGGCGCTGCCCTATGTTCGCGCGATGGTCGGTGCAGACTACATTCACGGCCGCGGCAAAGTCCTTGCTCCGTTGGACAATATCACCCGAGCCGAGTTCGCGCAGATTTTTTACAACATCATCGGCACTTACATCGTGTCCAAGGGCACTTATGACAAGGACATTAAAGGCAGCGTTCTCATTCGCACCGACGAAGTGACGCTCCAGAACATGACCGTGGACGGCGACCTCATCATCGGCTGCGGCGCAGCAGACGGAAAAATCACGCTTGACAACGTGACCGTCAAGGGTCGTCTGCTCGTCTGGGGCGGTGGTACAAAAGCCGTGTGCTGCAACAACGGCACTAGTATGCCTGCTGTCGTTGTCGCCCGTGTGGATGATGCCGTCAAGGTCATTTATGACAGAGATTCCACCCTTGCGGTCATTGACACGATCAAGGTTCGTATCACCGAACGTGCGAAGCAGCACAAGGAAACGGAAGTTATTTTTTATGACGTTTCAGGATTGCGCGAAGCCCAGAAGCAGCTTAACGCCATCGTCGCGGACAATCAGATTGCTCTTACTGCTCCTGCTCATCTATATGCTCTGGTCGGAGAATCCAGCGTGAAGGCCGAGTTCACAAACAACAGCAAGAATGACACCTACAAGGTGGAAATTCGCCGGAACAAAGATAACGCTCTGATTGCCGACGCTTTTGAGCTTGCCGCTGGAAAATCCATCTCGACATTGACGTTGCTGGAAGCGCCGGAGTTCGGCAACACCGACTGTACCGTGACAATTACGGCTTACCGTGACGGCAAGCAGATCGGCTCCATGCGAACCGAACTCGTTTTGCACACAGCGTATTTGTGGCCCAAGGAGGTGCAGTGATGAGCAAAAAGAAACTTATCACTTTACTGTTGGCACTGACAATGATCCTATCACTGGCTACGGGTGCGTCGGCAGCGGAAACAACCGAGGCCCGTGTGCCGGTGACGCTCACCGTGGTCAATACGGTTTCCCCGATTTCGTGTACGGTTCCCGCTTGTTTGCCGGTTTCACTGGTCGACGGTTACGTCGTGACGGCCAATAATGCCATGATTACCAACACCGGTAAAACCGGCGCAATTTGTGTGACCAAGGTAGATGTTCAGGCGGGCACGTTTGAAATCGGCAATTTTGACGATTTTACGGCAAGCAAGAACAGCATCGCACTTAGCATCAATGGTTGTAGCACGAAAGGTGCGGGCAGTCTGACGCTTGTGGACGGTGCGTTCCCGGCGATTGCCGCCGAGAAAAATCTCGCCATCCGCTACAAGGCAAAGGTTTCCGCGAGTGAAGCGGTCACGAACATCAACGCAGCGACCGTGATCTTCACGATCACCGCTGTAAACGAAAAGGAGGCTGCATAATGAAGAATTTCAAGAAATTCACCGCATTTGTGCTGGCTCTTTGTATGCTGTTTTCGCTGTCCGTTGCGGCATTTGCCGCCGAAGCAGACGAACACACGATCTATGACAGCGCGCCCGACGAAGAAACCGCGGTTTCCACCGAAGCCGCCACCTCCGGCACGATCCAGAACAGCAGCATTCGCTGGTCGCTGGATGAAAAGGGCTGGTTGACGATCTCCGGCAGCGGCGAAGCGCCGGTCTTTACCAGCGCGGACGATCAGCCTTGGGCAGCTGTGCGAGAGCAGATCACTGAAGTCTGGTTCGAGGACATGGAAACGCTGACAATTCCAGACCTTGCGTTCTGGTTTGAAGGCTGTGTCAATCTGACCACCGCAGAGCTGCCCCTTGCGCCGGTCATTGGCAGGCACGCCTTTTATAACTGCCCGAAGCTGAATACAATCACCATGTACTACGGCGAAACCGTTCTCAAAAGCATTGGTGAGGATGCGTTCTGGCGCGAAGCCGATTCCGGCGACACGCTCTATATCGCCTACATCATCGGCTACCCGGAATCGACCGTGCCGTTCTACACCTATGATTGGGCGGCTTCCAATCGCAGCAACCGGTATTTTTACGATTTGTACGGCGTGTACTCCAACGCCGACGGTGCCGCATCCACTGTTTCCGACTCCGGTATTATGAAAGCACCCGCGAAGGCTGTGTCTCGCGCGTCCACCGGCATTGTTGGCACTTGCCCATCCTGCAAAAAGAACTCTTTGCAGGGAACATACGTTTCTCAGTCGCACACTTCCAGAGGGCATCAGCAATATTATGAATGTTATCTTTGCCATTATGTTCAGAATTTAGGGACTTATGTGTATAAAGACCACGGTTCCGGCTCGTATGGTTCTTGGACTTGCCCGAACTGCGGAAGCCACACATGGGTTCTGGACTATGAAAATGATGCCACTTGCACGCGAAACGGCTACCGGGAATATAGCTGCGATTGCGGCCAGAGCAAGCGTGAGACCATCTACGCAACCGGCCACAGCTATTCTTATGGAAGCTGGGAGCAGTATTCAGCCTCGCAGCACCGGCGCGAAGCCTATTGCCGGAACTGCGGCGATTCGGATTACGAATACGCCAGCCACAGCATGAGCTACGGCTCGTGGAGTAATTCTTCTTCCAGTCAACATAGCCGAACGGCATCCTGCCGTACCTGCGGATATTCCACGACCGATTATGGAAATCACAGCTACGCCACCGGTGCGTGGAGTAAATATTCCGATACGCAGCATCGTCGCTCGAAAACCTGCTCTGGCTGCGGCGCGTCCACTTATGACTATGCCGACCACAGCTATTCTTATGGTTCATGGACGAAAGCCGATAATGTGCAGCACAAACGTACGAAAACCTGTTCGGCTTGCAAAACATCCAGTGAAGAATACGCAGACCATGTGGACGCAAACGGCGATGGAAAGTGCGACGATTGCGGCGCAACTGTTTCCTTGACCGTCACTTGGGACGCGGGCAGCAACGGCGGCACGATTGACGGTAAAGCAGCGTACAGTGAAACTGTTCAGCCGAACAGCAAGCCGACGATCCCCGCATCGCTCCCTGTCAAAAAGGGGAACAGCTTTAAGGGCTGGTACACGGCCAAAACAGGCGGCAAGCTCTACAATACCGTCACTTCGATCACAGCCAGCACAACGTTTTATGCACAGTTTGAGGCCAACAAGTACACCGTAACATGGGATCTGGGCACCGGTCAGAGCGAAACGACCGAGCAGACTTACGGGGAAAAGCTGCTGCTGCCCAAGGACCCGGAACGCAAAAATGCAGAATTTTTAGGCTGGTTCACCGAAGCGACCGGCGGTACGCAGGTAACAGCAAATGACGTTTTCACGGAAACCACAGATAAAACGTATTACGCCCACTGGGAGATCACCGAGGTTTTCTCGGTCACAGTTCCGGTCACATTGCCCCTCGTTGTCGATGAAAGCGGCGAGGTTCACACGGGCAGTGCAGAGATCATCAACGGTACCACTGGCGAGGTCGTTGTATCCAGCGTTTCGATTTCCACCAAAAACGGTTGGCAGATCGTGCCCTACACAACGGATATGGCGCACGAAAAGGTAGACGCGAAGCTCCTCGGTTTCAAGATCAATGATGCGCAGACCAACAAAACTGGTGATACAGAGATATTCTCCCTGACCTCCCCGTGGGAAATTGCGGAGAACAGCCGGTTGCCACTCTCCTACGATGCCGTTGTCAGCGCCGTATCCAAAGCAGTCACTGAGCAGGAAGTTCTCTCCATTGTCTTTGTTCTGGAATGGGGCGGTGAATGATCAAAAAACCTGAGAACGGGTTTCCGTTCTCAGGTTTATGCTTCTATTCTGCTGTGCGCAGCCTGCCAGGATAGGGCTTGCTCCAATTCATAGGCAATCTGTTCTTCCTCGGTTGCTTTGCGCACTGTCATACATCCGCATTCCGGGCACTGCTGCGGCATGAAGCGGTCAAAGCCCCAAAAGGTTTGCTCACAGGTATTACATGCGTAGAGCATGGCGTTCACTCCTTTATATTTTTAGTTTATCGCTCAAATGTGAACATTTCAACGCCGGGGGCTGCTCAGTCTTCGGTACATCCATTTTTGGAGGAATCAATGAAAAAGCTATATCGTTTTTATACACTCTGCCTGCTGCTTTTGCTGTGCGTCAGCCTGTTTTGTGTGCAGGCGTTTGCTGTCGAGGATATGTGGACGGCGGCGAACCGCATCATCGTGGACGTTTACAGCAAAATTGCAGGCGTCAGCACGGTGCTGGCCGGCCTGATGTCCGCCGTCGCGGTCGTCGGCGCGAAGCTCTCCAACAACCAGCACAAGGTCGATCAGGCGTGGGACTGGCTGCGCCGCATCTGGATCGCGTGGGCGGTCATCAACGGCATCGGCGCGTTTATCGCCTATGTTGCACCGCTGTTTCAGGGTCTTGCAACAATCCAAGGCTAAACAGAATCATCCGGCGAGGAACGGAGGTGACGGCGCTTGCTGGAGCTGCTCTTTCAGGGCTTTATCGAATGGATCTACGGCCTGATCCTGGAATGCTGGGAGTATTTCGCGTCCGTGCTGTTTGACCTCATGAGTCTGGATTTTGCGTATCTGCGGGAGCACATGCCCGTCATTGATACCATCCGCCAGATCATGCTGGGCGTCGGTTGGGCGCTGCTCATCGGCAATCTCGTCTTTCAGGCAACGCGCGGCATGGCAGCGGGGCTCGGCTTCGACGCGGAGGACCCGAAGCTGCTTTTTACACGAACGTTTGCCTTTTCGTTTCTGCTGGTGGCAAGCCCGCAGATCTGCGAGCTGGGGCTGAACATGACCTCAACTATCATCGAGCTTCTGCAAATGCCGGACGCCGTGGATATTACATTCGCGGATGAAGCGTCATTCGCTGGAATGTCCGGAGCTTGGCTGCTCGTCGTGATCTGCGGCATCATCGTCATGTTTCAAACGTTCAAGCTCATTATGGAAATGGCAGAGCGGTATTTTATCCTCGCCGTGCTGACGATCACCTCGCCGCTGGCCTTTGGCATGGGCGGAAGCCGGAATACGTCGGACATTTTTAATGGCTGGTGCCGGATGTTCGGCTCCATGTGTCTGCTGATGGCGACAAACGTGATGTTCGTCAAGATGCTTTTATCCGTGCTGTCCTATTATCCGAGCGGCCTTGACGTGCTGCCATGGATGGTGCTGGTCGTTACCATCGTCAAGGTAGCGAAAAAAGCGGACAGCATCCTTGCGCGCATCGGCCTGAATCCTGCCATGACGGGCGATCCATTAGGCCGCGGCTTCCCCGGCGCGATGACAATGATGGTCGTTCGCTCAATGGTGTCCAATGCGGCACATACCATCGGCAGGAACGGCAATCAGCCGCGCAGCGGCAGCGGAAATTCCAAGCCGAATGCACCGACCGGACCGCGCTCTGGCGGCGCGGGCAGCGCTTCCAATGTCAATGCGCCCTCGCACGCAAACGGCTATCATCATAGCACGTCTGCGCAGCAAAACAGCGCGAATCCTGCATTCAATCAAGAATCTATTTCGGCTCAGACGGTTGCTGCACAGACGGATACCGTACAATCCGCCGCCGAAAAGATGGCGGGCGCATTCCCTCAAGCCGCGCCTGCTGGCACCGGAAAGCAGCCGAACTCCACGCGCAAAACCGCCGTGCCGCCCGGCACCAGACGTGCGCCGGGCCACGTGGCAGCGCCGAAGAACCATGCAGCGCCCACGGCAGCAAAAACCTCGCCCGGTGCGCCGTATCGTCCCGCAGGAGCTTCGCAGCCTGTCGGCAGTGCAGGAAAAGGTCAGATGCAGTCTGCACATACAGAAACGACGCAGCAGCGCAGCACCTTTGTGCAGGCTCCAAACATGGCAGGCGCGCAGCCAGCAGCAGATCATCCGGCTTCGCCTGCTTCTCCGCGATCCGGTATGGCAGGAAATCCGTCTGTGCCACACAGCAGCACACCGCCAATTCCCGCACAAAACGGTGTGGCAGGAAAACAACCAGATTCTCATTCTGCACCGGCCCGCGATAGCGCAGGAACTGGTGCGCGGCCGCAGCAATCGGGCGGCCCGCAGAATACGCCAGTACCCGGTACAGCAGGAACACAGCGCACGTCTATCGGCGGACGCTATACCCAGCCTGTGCAGCAGACAACGCGCGTTTCCGCAAATGGGAATACCCAGATCACGCAGCAGAACCATGTTTCTGCCCAGCAGTCCGGCGGCACGGTGCAGCCGTCCAGCGGAGTCCGTATGGATGGCCGCTCCACAAATCGGGAGCATCCCGCACCCACAACGCCGGTATCCCCGGCAGCGCCGTCTTCCAACCACGAAGCTGGTACGCCCCCACGTTCGACCGCGCGGCCTGATGCAGCGCGTCCGGCAGAACAGCACGCTTCGCAGCGCCCAATTCCCGCGCAAGGCGGCAGCGCAGAAAAGCCACCGCAAACTGTTGCGCATACGTCTCCCGCTTCCGCTGCATCTCCCGACCGGCAGAGCAGGAAACCGGCTGCCCCAGCTGCTATGGGCAGCATGACTGCCCCGGCTCCGGCAGCGCAGGAATCGCGCGGGCTGCAAAGAAACCCTGCAGCAGAATCCTCCGCCAAGCGTCCGGTACCGCAGGAACGCAGGGTCGGTACACAGCCGGAGCCGCAGAAGAAGGAGCAGGCGCTTTATCACCGCCCCGGTACCGCAGGAATCGCGCCCACGGCAGTTGGGATCAACACGGAAGCAGCATCGGCGGTGCAGAAGCCCGCTGCGGAAAAGGCGGCAAAGAAACCGTTCGTTCCGCTGACCGGCAGAACCCCGGAATCCATTCCGTCGCATCTCGATCTGCATGAAGCCTCGCAGAAGACGACGAAGCGCCCGCAGGAGAACAACCAGGAGGTGGCATCGGATGAATGATCGGAACCGCCGCTCCGCTGCGGAGGTCATGGCGAATGCGGCGCGCGTGGTCAAGGCAGCTGTCAATATCGTGCGGGCGGCGATCGTAGGAGGGCTTCACGGCGCGGCTGCCGCCGCTGCGAAGGAGCTCTTGCCGACAATCATCAAGTTTGCCGTCGGCGTTCTCATTGCCATCATCGTGATCCCAATGTTCGTGATCTCTGCCATGCCGAATATGTTTTTCGGCTACGAAACGTCCGAAAAGGACCCGCAGATCACCATGCGGGAGCAGGCGCTTTCCATCGGCGGCGCGTATCTGTCTATGGAGGACTTTGAAAAAACGCAGCAGGACGCCATCATCACCGGCGAGGCTGCCGCGTATGAGAATCAGGGCGTCACAATTGATGAAATTCGGGTTTCCAGCAAATTCGATGAAGAAGATCTCTGCTGGTACATCGCTATCAACTCTGTTGCCCACAAGCAGGATCTATCTGAAATGAAGCCGGAGGAGGTACAGTCGCTTCTGATCTCCAATCTCAAGCACACGACGCGGCTGGAATCCTCCGGCAACCAGACTGTCCTCCGTATTATCTTCCAGCCACTCGATAAAGACAAGCTCATGGATGATCTGGAGTTTGATGAGGACGCCAAAACGTGGGCGGGTGCGCTGTTCGAGACGAGCTATGAGAGCGACGCGCTGGGTAAATACAAAGACAAATTTGAAGCCTATAAGCCCAGCTATGCGGGCGATACCGGCTATACCGGCCCGACCGAGCCCTCGCCCGGCGGAAGTGGCGGTGGAGGTGGCGCGGAGAGCGGCGGCAGCGCCGACAATACCATTGATATCTCCGGTTTTACGAATCCGCGCACAAAAAACAACCATGATCTTGCCGCCTATGCGATACAGGCGTGGGAACACGGCTGGGGTATGTGTGGGGACGTTTGGAACCGTCCTGACGGAATCCATGCTCCAATACAAGCTGGAGCAGTACCCGGACATCGGCGCATCGGAGGCGTTTATCCGCGAGCACTGGCTCGGCCGACGCACAACGGACTGCGTGGGCCTTCTCAAAGGCTACGGCTGGCTGAACCCCGATACGCTGACCATTGGCTACAATACAAACGGGATGCCGGACTACAATGCCGACCGGATGTATGCGTCTGCCAAGGAAAACGGCACCGAGTACGGCGGCATGGACACGATGCCCGATATTGTCGGTCTTGGTCTTTGGAAGCAGGGACACTGGGGCGTCTACGTCGGAAACGGCTATGCCATTGAAGCGATGGGCACGCAGTACGGCGTGGTGCGCACAAAGGTCGAGGGGCGCGGCTGGCAGGGCTGGTGCAAGATCCCGTACATACAATATGACGACTAAAGGAGGGCCTATGAAGGTCAGAAGATTCCGCATTCTCCGCCTGCGGCACCATGTCAGCATGGTCGAGCTTGGCCGGGCCTGCGGCGTATCCGCGCAGCGCATCAGCGAGCTGGAACTGAGCGAAAACAAGCCGTCGGCGGAGACTGTACAGAAAATCCAAAGCGGCTTTGAGGCAATCATCGCGCAGCGCGGTGAAAAACTCGATACATTGCAGCAAGAGTATATCGCCTGCAAAAACAGTCTGATGGAGCGCGTGGGAGAATACGAATATGAGCTATGAAACCTATCATATCCCCGTAAATTTTACGGACGCGGGCAAGCTGTTCGGCGTGTTTGAGATCCGCAACGCAGTCGAAACCGTGCTGCTGTGCATTCCTATCCTCTTTCTCTGTCTGGCGCTTCTGCCGCTGACGCTCATGCCGAAGATCATCGTCACAATGGCGATTCTCGTCCCCGTGGGCGGTTTCGCGCTCATTGGCATCGGCGGCGACAGTCTCACCAGATGGCTCAAGGCGTGGATAAACTGGCGCAAGCACCGGCGCATGATCTTTTACCGCGGGGAGGTGCGTCTATGAGCATGAGGGACGCCATTTTCGGCACAGCCGCGCCATCCAGCCACGGCGGCGCGACCTATCGTGATAGCATTCAGGCATGGCTGCCGGTCAAGAATATCATCGGCGGCGTGGTCATCACGAAGGACAACCGGTTTATCAAGATCCTTGAGGTACTGCCCGTCAATTTCTACCTCAAATCACCATCCGACCAGCAGAATATTATCACATCCTACGCTGCGTATCTGAAAATTGCGCCGGACAGCATGAGCTGCGAGGTGCGCACACTCCCGCCGGATACGAGCGAATACGTCGAGCAGATGCGGCAGTTCCAGAAAACCGAGGAAAGCGAAAACTGCCGCGCGGAGATCGAGGACAACATTGAAAAGATTGGCCTCGGCATTGCCAGCGAGTCTATCCGGCACCGCTTCTTTCTCGTGTTCCAGTACGAAGCCAAAATGCGCGCCAAGCGCAATACCGTCAAGGGCATCATCCAGCGCCTGAACGAAGAAGCGGATACCGCGCGTCGGTATCTGGATATTTGTGAGCTGGAGGTCTTAGAGCCGCGCTACACGGATGATTTCGTGCTGAAGCTCCTGTATGAGCTCATCAACAAGGGAACGAGTCTGCGTGTCAAGCTCCCGGAGGGCGTGTTCGACATGACCACGGAGGTGCGTGGGGTGTATGGAGAATAAAAAAGAGGAATGGATTTCTCCGTTCCTCCTGAATGGGTAGGATTTAATTCAGACAAAGTCAATTTTTAACTGCTTTCCGAGCCCAGCCGCAATTCTTGCCAGTGTATCGATCGTGGGACTTGCAGAGCCGTTTTCGATCCGGCTGATATTGGACTGCCGGATCCCGGTCTTTTTAGCAAGCTCTTTCTGCGTCATATTACAGGCAAGCCGCGCAGCGATCACCGCGCGAATCGCTTCGTATTCCGGCCGCTGCGCTTCATATTCAGCAGCAAACGCAGGATCTTCCATTTGCTGTGCAAGATAATTCTTGAAATCACTCATAGCGATGACTCCTTTCATAGTCTGCCTTATATTTACGGGCAAGTATCAGTTCTGATTTTGGGGTTTTCGTGGTCTTTTTTACAAATCCATTTGTAATAACGATCGTATGATTGACCACAAAGAAATAAAATAGTCTGGAAATGTCACTCGCAAATTTGATCCTAAGCTCAAACAGACCGCCTTCTAACTGTTTTGAATATGGCTCACGCAGTTGATTTCCGAACTCCTCTAAAATCGAAAGACTGTGCAAGGCCTTTGCGCGCATCTTTGTATCCAGCGAGTCCAGAAACTCCTCCGCCGGTTTTGTTCCATTCGGTAGTTGATAAAACTCAATTTCAAACATATATGCACCTTTTATCTGCCCACTATTAGTATATTCCTTTTATGATATATTGTCAAGCCGCCACGAACTGAGGTCTTCACCATGCGCTTATAAAAAAATGGCAGGAAATTCTTCCTGCCTGCGGTGGCCCAAAGAACTTACGCCCAAGCCAGCTACATCATTAACGCCTCGCACTTGGGATATAGGCGGCGAAACACCTGCTGTGAATCTTTCAATTCACCCATATTATATGCGACATAATGCAAAAAATCAACGCCATACCAAACAATTCCGTTCTGAATTTTCTATGAACAAAAGCAATCATAAACCATTTCAAGGAGTGTGATCCACTTGAAAAAGCACCGCAAGAACAAATCCACCCCGCCGCCCGGCTTGCCGCCGGAGCAGGAGCAGATTATCGAGAAGCAGCCAAAGAAGCAGCCGTTTCTCAAGCGCCTGCTCTTTGGCGAGGAAACGCTGGATCTGAGCGAACTGGAAGCTGGCTCAACAACGATCTTGGATATTCTCTCGCCCACGAGCGTGGACACCAAAAGCCGGGACTACATTGTAGTGGACGGCATTTTTCATGCCTATCTTTATATCACAGGTTACGGCTATTCCACGACTGTCGGTGCAAGCTGGCTGGCCCCGCTGGTCGAGGCCGGCGAGGGCGTCAGCATTTCGTTCCACTTTGACAAGCAATCCAAAGAAAAAATCCTGGCGAAGATCTCCCAGCAGACCATGATGAACCGCAGCCGGATGCGCGACGTTGCCGACACCCGGCAGGACTTTGAGGAGCTGGACAGCGCCATCGCCTCTGGAATGTACCTCAAGGACGTGATGAACCGGCAGGGCGAGGATTTTTATTATATGCACACGCTCATCGAGGTCACAGCCGGTGATCCTGAAACGCTGGAGCATCGCGTCACGGCGGTCGAAAAGCTCTGTGTCTCCGTGGACATGATCGCCCGCCGCTGCGAATATAAGCAGGAGCAGGCATTTTTGTCCATGCTCCCCATCCTCTATCTCGACCCGGATATTGAACGAAAATCCCGCCGCAATGCGCTCACCAGCGGCGTGGCAGCGGCGTTCCCGTTCGCGTCCTATGAGCTGTCCGACCGGAACGGCATCTTTCTCGGACTTAATATGTACAACCGTTCTCCGGTCTTTCTGAACCCCTATGACGACTATAAATATACGAACGGCAACATCTGGATCGGCGGCTCGTCCGGTGCAGGCAAGACGTTCACGCTCCAATGTGTTGGCGGGCGTTTACGTCAGCAAGGGAAACGTGTCATTTACATTATCCCGAAGAAGGGCCATGAGTTTCGTCCACGCTGTGAGCAGCTCGGCGGTCTGTATCTGAGAATGTCTCCATCCTCGCCGGACTGCCCGAATATCATGGCCATCCGCCGAAAATCACTGGACACCTACGCGGGCCTCAAAGGGCTTGCCTCCCGCGACGATTCCGTGCTGGCGGATAAAATTTCGCGGCTCATCATCTGGTACAGCCTCCAAAAGCGCGACCTCAGCGATGAGGATCGTAACTATCTCGATACATCGTTGGTCGAGTGCTACCGGCGGTATGGCATCACGTTTGACAATGCTTCCGTTCTGAACGAGGACGGGAGTTTTCGCAGAATGCCCATTCTGGCGGACTGGTACGACGTGCTGCAAAGCAGCGCGGACACGAAACACCTTGCCGTTGTACTGGCGCGCTATGTGACCGGCTCAGCCTCTGCAATGGGCAACCGGAACGAGATCGACCTCGACAACAAATATATCGTTATTGACACGTCCGGTATGCCGGACGATCTGCTTCTACCCGGCATCTTCTGGGCGACGGATATTGCGAATGACCTCATCTCCGGCGCAGGTGGGCAGCTCTCTGCGCTCATCTCGGACGAGCTCTGGTCGCTGGTCGGCGCAAACTCCAACCCACTGGCGGCAGGGTACATTCAGGAAATGGTCAAGACCATCCGCGGCCTCGGCGGTATTGCCATCACATCCACGCAGGGTATGCAGGATCTGTTTTCGCTGGACAACGGCAAATACGGCAAAGGTATTCTGGATTCCAGCCGCATCAAGATCGTCATGCAGATGGAGGAACAGGAAGCACGGCTGATTCAAAATGTCTTGAATTTATCCGAGGAGGAAGTCCGTCAAATCACAAGATTCCGCCGCGGCGAGGGGCTTCTGTGCATCGGCTATAACCATGTGCCGATCGCGTTTTACGCGACGCAGAAAGAATACGATGCGATCACAACATCGCCAACAGATTTGTTAAAGAGAAAGGAACGAGAAGCATGAACGAAGAACGCTTTGCAAAGGAAATGAAGAAGATCCAGTCGGTCGTCAGCAGGGCTTTGCAGAAGGCCAATATGCTGACGGCGGTTGCGGACGGCGGCAAAATGAGCCGCGAGAAATTGCAGCTCACGCTGGAAGAAACCGCGTATTTCTTTGAGTCTGCGACGCTTTATCTGCGCGCCCTCTGCGAAACACAGATGCCGGGCGCTGGCGGATACGGGCGGCGCGACGGGCTGGAGTTCCAGCTCCCGTCCGGGCACATTGAAATCGCGGGCGCGGGCTGGGTACACATGCAGCTCGATACGCTCCTGCCGCACTGCCGGTATATGCCCGCGACGTGGCTGACGGACACCGTGCGGCAGCTTTTGACAGCCTATATGCAGCACACGAATTTCCGGCTGCATTTCAAGCAGATGCTTTTGGTGATCGACGAACACAGCGACGTGGACGGCCGGCACGTATTCGATCAGGACAACAAGGGCTGGAAAGCCGTAAGCAATGCGCTCAAAGGTCTGGTCATCGACGATGACGACCAGTACCACCTATCCGTCCACATGATGTCCAGCCGCAGCGCGGAGAATGTCTGCCACATCAGTCTGGTGCTGCCGGAATCCGCAGAGGAGTTTTTCAAATTTCACCAGAAAGGCATTGCGTACAGTCCCTTGGAGCCATCCGTAATGGTCAATTTTTCGCTGGTTTCGGAGGCATCATCTGTACCGGCAACCTGCTGATGGCTTGGAACGGCAAAAAGTCCTTATCAATCAATGGATTTTTATGTGCCGACCCATCACGGGCCGTGAGAAAAGCTGTCATCTACGCAAACCCATCACGCGCGGCAGGAAAAACAGGCGTGTTTGCCGAAATTGTGATTGCGCCGGAACCGGCGCAAGAACGGTTTCGGCAAACCGCAGGAAAGGAAGGGTGGGAAAGCTGCATGATGCTCAGTCAACGTGATTTTGATATTCTGCGGCTGCTCCGCTGGTGCCGGATGATACGGCCAAAGGAGCTTTGTGAAGCGTTCTCCGAAGACGAAGTTATGAATCTTAGCGCCGCGCAGATGATCCGGTTTTCTGATGCGGCAAAAGCCTGGTGTCTGACGCCGTGCGGGAATCGTGTTCTGGGTTCCGCTGGGTTTGTTCTTCCGCCTGCAACGGCTCCCACATACCGGGAACAAGATATTACGCGAAGACTGCGGCTGGCGCAGATCGTCACAACGGCGTATGCCGCCGGCGTCAATATATTTCTGACAAAGGTATCTGAACTGCAATCTAAGCCGTCTCTGTTTTTGCCGTTTTTGCATCGCAATCGTGGCTCCAATCCGTGGGGCAGCACCCGCGTGGCGGCGCTTCTTCATACGGGCGATCTCATGTGCGCGATCCACTGAGTCAGTACCGGTATCGGCTGCGTCGCGCTGACGGATGAGCTGACAGCCTTTCAAAATCACACGGCATCAATTCCCTCAAAGCAGCGCGCCATAATTTTTGCCGCGTCCAGCTATGAGGAGATCCTCGCCGAACTGGATGCCGGGCAGGAGATTCAAAACACGCGCCTGCAATCCTACCGCGAGGTTTACGATTGCCTGAAGCTGCCGCTGCTTCTGCTGCCCTGCAATGAAACGGGCTGCCTGCAGCTCCGTATCATGGGTGTACCCAATTACCACGAACTTCTGGCGAGGATCATCCTGAAGTCGCGTTACGTTCCGCCGTCCGCTGACCGGTCGATGTACGACGCTCTGTATCAGGGCGTTCCGTTCGTCATGGCAGCAGACATGGATCTACGGCGCATTGACGCAGCGTTGGATGCGGCCCGTTTGGACGGTCTTTCTCAAATTGCTCTGGCCGCACTGCCGGAACAGGTGGAAGTTGTTCTGAACCGCCGCTACCGTGAGACCGGAAAGGCGCGCGTCTTTACCATTACGGAATCGGCGCTGCGGGAGCTGCTTGGAAGCACCGCACCCTACACGCCGCCTGATCTGCCATTTTACACATCGGAAGGAGGTGTTCTGGATGTTCCGCCTCTCAAAGCTCCTTGAAAAGCTGGAGGACAAATCGGAAGCAAGATTCAAAAGCTGGTACGAAAGAAACAAAACCAAATTGCCTACGCGCGTGCCAGCCGTGATCGTCGGCTGGTATTTTTATGGGATGTTTCTCAATTCCCTGCGGCTTGGAATCGCTTCGACCTTTCACACCGGCGAGGATGAAATCAAAAGCATCTGGGTGCTGAACCCGTTCAAAAACTGGGGAGCCGTCTTCACCGGCTTTGGGATCGTAACGACGCTGGTGATCGTGCTGATCATCTGTCTCATCACGAAGAAGGGCTATATCTGGTTCTCTGGCTACAAATACACGCATGACCCGCGCGGCTTCGATATTCTTCCGGACGGCACACACGGCACGTCCGGTTTCTTGACCGAGAAAGAAATGCGAGAATTTCTGGAGCTGTCGCCCGCAGGCAAGACGGAGGGCATGATCCTCGGCAAAGTCAAAAAGCATCCGAACGATCCGGACGCTTACGCGCTCTATGCCGCGCATCGGATGGTTGCCGGAGACAATAATAACTTACTCTGCATCGGCGCGCCGGGCAGCGGCAAATCCAGAGGCTTTATCATCCCGTTTCTCATGAGCTGCGCAAAGCGCGGCGAGTCCGCATTCATCACGGACGCCAAGGGAGAATTGTTTGAACGTCTTTCCCCGTATTTCCGGCAGCATGGCTTCTATGTGAAAGCTGTGAATTTTCTGGACATGGAGCATTCGGACGGTTGGAACTGCCTGTATGGCCTTGACACACAGCCGCAGCTCGTGCAGACGGTGGCCAACACGATCGTGCAGAACACATCGGGACCGAAAGAAGCCAACGACTTCTGGAGCCGGGCAGAACTGAATCTGCTCATGGCGCTCATCCACTATGTTGTCAATCTGCGCGATGCAAACGGGAATTTGCTCCCCATTGAACAGCGCGGGCTCGGCGATGTGTACCGCATGATCGCAACGGAGAGCATTGAGGAGATCAACCGCAGGTTAGCTGCTCTCCCGCCGGAGCATCCGGCCAAGTACCCGCACGGCCTGTTCCTCAAGGCGAAGGAAAACCTCTGGGGCAACATCGTCATTGGCCTGGGCAACCGGTTGGCGGTCTTTCAGAGCCGCCTCGCGGACAAGATCACACGCAACCACGATGTCGATCTCCTGCTCCCCGGCAAGCGGCCGTGTGTGTACTTTGTCATCATTTCCGCGCAGGACAGCGCGTACCGCTTTTTATCGTCGCTGTTCTTCTCGCTGGCCCTGCCGCAGCTGTCCAACTTCGCGCGCCTGCAATGTGCGGGCGGGCGGCTGCCGGTGCTGACGAACTTCTGCCTCGATGAATACTGCAACATCGGCTATCTGGACGGCGTGGCGGACAGTCTGAACAGCATCCGCGGCTTCAATATGTCTGCGCAGATCGTCGTACAGAGCTTATCTCAGTGGCAGGAAAAGTATCCGGGCAAGGAATGGGAAAATCAGCTGGCGACATTCGATCAGACGCTCTACATGGGCTGCAACGACCTGACATCGGCAAAGTACATTTCGGAGAAATGCGGCAAGGTGACGATCTCTGTTCTCAATAACCAGATGCCGATGATGCCGCTGTTTTCGCCGGTGTATTCGTCCACGCGACCGTACTCGCAGACGCGAAGCAACACGCAGCGCGACCTGATGAATCCGGATGAAGTTTTGCGCTTGGAAAACCGGAAGTGTCTGGCGCTGTTCAAGGGACACAAGCCCGCGCTCCTCTACAAGATGACGCCGGAGGAGCTGCCGGACTACGCCGGTCTTACCACCTGCCGCGTCATTGACTACATCCCGGAGTGGCGAAGAAAAGAAGCCGAAGCAGCACCGCAAAAGAAAGCATCTGTTCAGAAAGAACCGTCAAACATCCCCAAACCGCCCGACAACGAAAAACAGCCAGACCGCAGCGGGCCACCGCCCGACTACGATCTGGCTGAGGATGACGAGATTGGAATGGTGGAGTGCACGGTGGAAACTATCCGCGGCTTATAATTGGATGATCTGGTCCTCATTGATCAGCAGCAGATCGTCACACTCCTTGGCAAATGCGACCAGCCGGTCGGAAAAGCCGCTCTTGGAAAACAAACCATAGAGCACATGATAGCCTTGCCGGATAAAGCTGTTCTGGAGATCAGCCGAGGCTGCGACCTTTTGCTGCAGCGCCGTAAGGACAGGCAGATCGATCGGTTTTTGATGGTACTTGCATTCTCCGATAAACAGCCGTTTATTCTGGCGGTCAACCGCTGCCACATCGACCTCGGTGTCGGCGTTCAAATCATTGTGCCAATACGAGCCGATTCTGGAGGGAACGAACGCAAGCTGTCCGCTTCGGCAAAGCTCTGCAAAGATGTTCTTGCAGACATCTTCATACGCAAACGCGACAAAGCTGCTGATAAAGGTCTTTTGCAGCTCGTCCAGCACGATCTGCTGATTGTCCAGTTCCAGTTCTCCCTTATACGGATAGACATATCGGAACCAGAAGCGGGTAAAGTTGTCCGATACAAAATACAGTCCTTTTCGGGAATGCTCCGGATTCTTTTCCGTGATCGGCGTTTCCTTCACAACAAAGCCCAGCTCAGACAGTGTTGCCAGATACGGCGAGATTGAGGGGCTTTCCTGTTCGAGAACGCCGCAGATCTTACTCAACTTGTGGTTGCCGTCCGCAATGACCCGGATGATGGAGAAATAATTGATCGGCGTCTGCACCTCATCGCGCAGCAGGAAGTTTGGTTCCTCATATAGAAAGCCGTTTTTGGACAGCACGATCGAGCGGATCTGATCGATCAGCGGTTCCTGCTCGGTAAAGAACTCCAGATATTTCGGCACACCGCCGGTCAGCGCATATTGCTGGACAGCCTGATCGAAGGACAGGGACTGCGACGCATAGACCGCCGTAAACGGCAGCGGCATCAAGCGGATCTGTGCTGTTCTTCTGCCATAGAGCGGACTGTCATAGGAAAGCGCGTGCTTTTTCATCATTCCGATCAGCGAACCGCTGAGGATCAGCATGATATTGCTGTCCTGTAAAAACTCATCCCAGATATTTTGCAAGATGGATGGGAAGGCGGGATTTGTTTTGACCATGTATGGAAATTCATCCAGCACGATCACCTTTTTCTGGTCCGGCTGGTATGCTGCGACCGCACGAAACAGGTCGGCCCAATCAGAAAACGTCACATTGCCAAGCAGCGCATTCCCCGTGGCTCTTGCGATCACACCGGCCATCCGTTTCATGCTCTGCGCCTCAACCTCCTCCGTGGCGAGGAAATATACGGCAGGCTTATCCTTGATAAATTCCTTGATCAGCCGGGTCTTTCCGACGCGCCGCCGACCATAGATTACAACAAAGCCGCCGTCACGACGATATTCCTGTTCAAGCGTCTGCAATTCACTTTGCCGCCCGATAAACTTCATTTCGGCTCACGTCCTTTAATATAATCTTGATTATGCTAATTCAAATTATGCTATTAGTATGGCAGACGATTGTAAAAAAGTCAATCGAAACTTCTGTTTTAGGGTGTATCTGAAAACTCATGATGTGACCGGCAGCGAGGGATTTTTGCGTTGCGCAAGACATTTTTTCGCAGGAATACTGACGTATTTCAAGGAAAAATGACGCGGCGCACCGCAAAAAGGCCCGCTGTCCGGGTGCGTTGGGAGTTTTCAGATACACCCTAGTAAAACTATCTGATTTGGAGGGAATCCCCATGAAAGCAGCCAAGCTGACCGAGCATCCAAGTTTCCGACTTATGCGGCAGACGGACGTACAGAACGTCTGGCACATGCAGATGCCGCGATGGTTATTTTCCGATCCGCGATATGCGGATATGAGTCTGGACGCGAAAGTGACGTATACATTTCTTCTCAACCGCTTTCAGCTTTCACGGCGCAACGGCTGGGTGAACGATGCGGGCGAGGTGTTCGTGATCTTTCCGCGAAAGGCGCTGGCGAAGGAGCTTCGTATCTGTGAGCAGCGCGTCACGGCGGCATTCCGTAAGCTGGCGGAGCTTCAGCTCATCTGGGAAAAGCGCTGCGGGCGCGGCGACGCCAATCAGATCTATCTGGCGCACGTCACGCCCATCGACGATCCCGGCTACGAATGCGCACCGTTTTGCTCTGAATCGTATGAATCATGCGGTTCCAGAACCGCGGATTCTGCGTTTCTTGACGCGGAAGAACCGCAGGATGTGCCGCCCCAGAACCCCGAAATCCCCGCCTTTAGAACCGCAGATTTTGATGTTCCAGAACCGCAGGATCCGGGCGCAAGTAATACTGATTTTAGTCAACCTGATACAGTTTTCTCAGATGTCAGTCCATCCGTACCTTCGGAGGACGGACCGGCGGACGATGAAAAAGAGCTCACGGGCATTCTGGATGCTTGTGAGCTTTCGTATTTCGAGCCGGAGGTAGCGCGTGTTTTTGAGAACGCTATTGAGCGGCTTTTCTACTCGGACAACCTGCGCATCGGGCAGGCCATTCTGCCAAGAAGCCGGGTACGTTCGCGGCTGCATCTGCTGAACTATTTCGTTTTGCAGGAAGCGGAGACCAAGCTGCACGCGAACCGGAATGTGCCGGTCAGGGATTCTACGAAATATGTTATGTCAACCATCTACAACTGCATCACGGAAACGGAAAGTGACCTGCTGGTCGATCCGTACCTCAATTCGCTGCGTTCGCCGCCGGGAAAGGGGCGAGACTGATGCTGCTGACGAAACAGCAAAAATATCTGCTGGCAGTCTTGGAACAGCTCGGCTGCGCAGAGCAGCGGCAGCTTGCCGCACTGCTGCAAAAGACGTTTGCCTTTTCTTCACATGAAGATGCTGTGCGTGTGACCGGTGCCTGTGTGCGGCAGATGCAGATGGGCGGGCTGCTGCAAATCTCAAATGGTCTCGTTACGCAAACCGGAGGGCAGCCCAGCCCACAGCAGATAGAAGCCATTGACGTGATGCTGGAGCTGTCTGCGGCACAGCCGGAGAGTTTTTATGCCGTGGATCAACACATCCTGCTCCGCTTTTCGCTTGGAGAACCCAGTTTCAAGCAATTCGTCATCGTGTCCGGCAGTGATCCGCCGCCGGAGCATGAGATCCAGCAGGACAAAAAGATCATTGCTCTGCTGCCTGATAGCATCAAGCCAGAGGCGTTTTCATACACCAGACCCGTCATTTTTGCCATCCGGCAAGAAAACGGCACGCACCGATTCTTTGCCAGAAAATAATTTTTACAGGAGGAACTACATATGCCCAGAAAGAAAGCCGAACCCGAAGTGCTGCAAGAAGAAACCATGCAGCCGGAAACCACACAAGCCGAAGAACCGACTGCCGCAGAACAGCCCGTATTGGCCGCGCAGGCAGAAGAACCCGCAATCACAGAACCTGCTCAACCTTATGGAGAGGACGAAGTACTCACGGAGGAAGAAAACAGTGAACCGTCCGAACCGGAGAAGAAATCCTTCTACGATCTGGACTTCCGTGCGCTCGACCAGGATCTTTCCCCGGAGCAGCGGCAGGAGTGGAACACGATCTACGCCTCCTTCCGCAGCCGAAGCGTCATGCGCGGTACGATCATTGGCGTTGATCCGCATACCATGACCGTCCGCAGCGCGCAGACCGGGATGATAGAAACAAAGCGGATGTACTGCGCGGTCATTGTGCCGTTCCGCGTCCGCATCCTGATCCCGGAAACCGAAATGTGGGCGGAAAATGAAGAACGCCCGGCGTTCGTTTTACGGAACATGCCGGGCGCTCAGATCGATTTTGTCATTACGCATGTGGATCGTGAAGCGAGCTTCGCTATCGGCTCCCGCCGTTTGGCGCTGACCTCTCGACGCTATTTCTTCTCCACGCAGCCGCTCCACCAGCCTGGCAGCCGCGTTCCGTGTCATGTGCTGGCCGTTGGGCCGCGCCGATGCCTCGTCGAATGCTATGGCTACGACGTGAACCTCTCGCAGCGCGATATCATGATGATTTCACTGCATATGACACCACGCAGTATACCTATGACCGGAATGCTTACCTGTCTCAGGAAAAGCACACCGGGATCCTGACCGCAGACGGAGCAGACGTGGCTTCTACGCCCGGCCAGCCTGCCGGAACGATCACGACAGACTATGCATATGACGTTCTTGGCCGTATGACCTCCGTCACGGACGGCAATGGGGACACGACGGCCTATACCTACGACGCGGCCGGAAATGTCACGCTCTGTACAAATCCAGACGGAACGTCTGTCCGTTATGATCGTGATTACTCCGGCAATAAGCTCACAGTGACAGATGAAAACGGCGCTCAGATCCGGTATACCTACACACCGCTCGGTCTGGAATATGAGACGATCGATGTGCAGACGGATCTGGTCATGTCCCGGAAGGAATACGACGCACAGTCCCGACTCAGCAGGCTCAGCGATTTTGTGAACGGTGCAGTCACCGAATACACCTATGACACATTCGATCGGATCCTGTCAGAGACTGTCCTGCAGGGAACGCAGATCCTGTCTCAGACGCTCTGCTCCTATGACGATGCGGCAGAGGGCGGACTGTATCAGAAGGTCACAAAGACGATCGTCGGAGATGAAACGGCCCCGTCTGTCATTACGACGCAGTACACAGACAAATGTGGGAACGTCGTGAAGACAGGCCGATTCCTGAACGGCACGGAATATCTGGCTACCTTCGGGTATGACTATCTCGGAAACAAGCTGTGGGAGCTTTCAGCGGCAGATGCTGCAAAAAAACTTCCCTTTACAGCGAAATACGAGTATAATGAAAGCAGCCAGGTCGTAAAGACATACAATGCGGCTGGTCAGTTCACCGAGAACACCTACAATGCGCTCGGTCAGCTGATCCGGACGACAGATTATGTCGGTACGCCGACGCTCTATTCCTATGACGCCCTCGGCAGGCTGCTCTCACAGACCGTCACCGTTGAAGATGGTGTAACTTCCGTAAGCAAGTATGCGTACGACGCCAGCGGCAATATCATCTGCGAGTGGAAGCCCGTGCAAGCGGTCGGCGCAGCGGCGGAATGGTCAAAGAGCGAGTATGCCTATAACAGCCGCAAGAAGCTGATCTCTGCGAAGCAGTATGACGGCAGCGTGCTTGCCAGCGAGACGACGTATACCTATGACGGCGTCGGGAATATGCTGAGTATGAATGCAGGCGGCAGCACGACCAGCTATACCTACGACCGCTTTGGCAATGTCCTGACCATGACGGATGCGCTCGGCCAGACAGAAACGAGCACCTATGCCGCGCTGGGGCGGCTTGAATCCAGAACAGACCGGAACGGCACGGTCACAAGCTATACCTATGATGCGCTGGGCCGCGTTCTGAGCACGACCGCGCACAGCGGTGAAGACACAGAGACTTTCACACGCAGCTACACGCTGACCGGGCAGGTCAAGACGGAGGAGAACGCCTCCAACCGGACGCAGTATCTCTATGATGAGCTGGGCCGTGTGGTGCGCGTGGCAGAGTCCGCCGCAGGTACGCCGGAGGTTCCGGTCGATCCTGTTCCGGTGCCGCAGCAGTATACGGTCACACTGGACGCCAACGGCGGCACCGTCGAGCCTGCCTCCGCGCAGGTACGCGGCGGGGAGTTGTATATTCTGCCGGAGCCGGTGAAGACGGACTGCACCTTCTCGGGCTGGTATCTGAACGGTGAGACCTACGCTGCGGGTACCGCTGTGGAGATCACGGGTGACTGTACATTTGCTGCGCGCTGGGAAGATAACACCTTCCTCTTGGTCTATTACAGCAACTATGGCAAAGCGCCCGGCCTGCTGGAAGAGGTTGTCATGCGTAAGCACGGCTGCACGGAAGATGTTGAGATCCTTGAAAATCCGTTCCGGGATGTACCGGATAAGACGGCCCGTTTTGCCGGGTGGAGCTATTCCAAAACGAGCAAAAACGCCGACCTCAAGCCGGGCGATGTTGTAAAAGACCTCTGCCACGAGGCAGGCGGCGTAGTCGAGCTGTACGCTGTCTGGGAATATCCCGCTGCCGAGCTGCCGGACAAACCCATCGTTGACCTGAGCGCCGACATTGCCATCCCGGAAACCAGTTTTACATACCTCAAGACTTACACCTATGATCTAGCAGGCAACCGGACGAGCTTCACGGTCACACAGGACGGCGCCGAGCTTCAGAAGACCAACTATCTCTATGACGATCTGAATCGGCTGACAGCCGTCTATGCAA
>OHJY01000168.1_pt1 | contig 27338 bp, 24 predicted proteins | sample 1568681 | NCBI WGS metagenome assembly OHJY01 (sample SAMEA3879540, study PRJEB24766) | human gut metagenome | biome: human-associated habitat; feature: feces | place: USA | collected 1985/1987
GTTCGCGTCCCGGAGCTTGTCAAAAAGGCTTTTTTAGCAAGCGCAGCCGTCTCACGGACACTGTCCGTGAGACGGCTCCTGCGCGCCGCGCCTTTTGTGAGATTTTCGCAAATTGCCGCGGGCGGCGCTTCGGCTTTTTTGTCGAAATCTACTCTTGCAATCGCGCCGCATTTCCTGTATACTGACGCTCGATCAATGCAGGCAAGGAGGTACGGTCATGACGAGACAGGCAATTCGTTTCATCCCGACACGTGCTTCCGTTTTTATTCCCGCTGTCAGCGGTCTCAATATCATAGGTATTCCCATCCGGGCTTGAGATTGTGAAATGGTGTTTCCATTTTCACAATTTTTTTATGGCAATCCCGCGCAGTTCGGCAAGCCGATTCGGCGGCGCGGCCCTATGCTTGAGACGCTCTGCGGGAACGGGTAAAGAGAGGAGAAAGAAAAATGGGTAAAAAGAATATCCCCGAAACCGGCATCTACGATGCCAGAGAGCTCGGCGCGGGCAAAATGCTCCTGCTTGGCTTCCAGCACATGTTCGCCATGTTCGGCGCGACGATCCTCGTGCCCATCCTGACGGGCCTCGACGTTTCGAACACGCTTCTGTTCGCGGGCCTCGGCACGCTCCTGTTCCACCTCATCACCGGCGGCAAGGTCCCGGCCTTCCTCGGCTCGTCCTTCGCCTTCCTCGGCGGCTATGCCACCATCGCCCCGATGCTCGGTGAGAAGCAGAACATCCCCAACCTTGAAATGCTGCCCTACGCCTGCTTCGGCGTCGCGTGCGCAGGTCTCGTGTATGTGATTCTTGCAGGTCTGTTCAAGGCCTTCGGCGCGAAGAAGGTCATGCGCTTCTTCCCGCCCATCGTCACCGGCCCCATCATCATTGCCATCGGTCTGAACCTGTCCTCCAGCGCCATCAACAACTGCGCGCAGAACTGGTGGATCGCCATCGCAGCCATCCTCATCATCGTTGCCGCCAACATCTGGGGCAAGGGCATGATCAAGATCATCCCGATCCTGCTCGGCGTCATCGGCTCTTACCTGCTCGCGGTCATCTTTGATGCGGACACCCGTGCAAACCTTGTCGCAAACGTCTCCGCCGCCAAGTGGTTCGCACTGCCCATCAAGATGGAGCAGACCGTCTTCGGCCTGTTCGCCTCCGGCAGCGTTGACGGCCACAAGCTGCTGACCGCCGCCATCACCATCGTCCCGCTGAGCCTTGCCACCATGGTCGAGCACATCGGCGACGTGTCCGCCATCTCCTCCACCTGCGAGCGCAACTATATTGAAGATCCCGGCCTGCACCGCACCCTGATGGGCGACGGCCTTGCAACCACCCTCGCAGCCCTGTTCGACGCTCCCGCCAACACGACCTACGGCGAAAACACCGGCGTTCTGGCCCTGAGCCGCATCTATGACCCGCGCGTCATCCGCATCGCGGCGATCCTCGCCATGCTGTTCTCCTTCAGCCCGAAGTTCGCGGCTGTCATCTCCTCCATGCCCGGCGGCACCATCGGCGGCGTCAGCCTCGTGCTCTACGGTATGATCTCCGCAGTCGGCGTCCGCAACGTCGTTGAGAACAAGGTCGATTTCACCAAGTCCCGCAACGTTCTGGTCGCGGCGCTCATCCTGGTCCTCTCCATCGGCATCAGCTACTCCGCAGCAGGCTCGCTCAAGCTCGGCGCGATCAGCCTCTCCGGTCTGGCGGTCGGCTCCATCGTCGGCATCGTCCTCAACGCGGTCATGCCCGGCAAGGACTATGTCTACGGCGAAGACAAGCAGGGCGACGAGTCCGTCAACTTCATCGTTCAGTAATCAGGGGTGTATCTGAAATCGTTCGCGCGGGAGGCAGCTGCCTCCCGCGCTGTTTTTTGTGCAAATTGCGCATTTGCATACGCTGCTCCTGCGGTGGTAAACTAAAAAGGAGAAATCATGAAAGGAGCTTCTTATGAACGAATACGAGGTTCTGGTAGAGACGATCAATCCCTGCGGCGGCGAGGCCCACGCAAACAGAGAATTCAAGGACATCGAGGCCGAAAGCCCGGAGGCTTACGTGCAGGCCAACAAGCGCTTCCCCATTCTGGACAGCGGCAAGAACGCCGCTGGCGACGTCGTCATCATCACCGGCGACGGCAAGGGCAATATGGTCCGGTATACCTTTACAGGATAAGCACAGCGAAAAACGACAGAGAAAGAACCGGGAGGACATTTTTCGTCCTCCCGGTTCTTATATCGCAAGACGCACACGGTCATGGGGGGTAGTATGGCCGGGGGTCTGGCTGAACAGTATATTATATTGTACCGCTTCGGCGGCGGGTCACGGGGCTGCCTGTGTGTCGGCGTCGAGGGTAAAGTCGAAATGCATCTCCAGCTCGTGGAACAGCTTCTGCATGACCTGCTCGGAGATCGTCCGGATGTCCAGACCCTCCACAAAGACCAGCGCCTCATATCGCTCCGGCTCCGGCACCTTGTAGGCGCGCAGGCTCATCGAAAGGAACGCGCGCAGCTTCTTCTCAAGCGTCAGCGACGCATCGCAGGGCGCGGCCATAAACGCACGCATCATGCCCGCCGAGCCGATCTCCAGCGCGTAGAAATCCTCCTCGCTCAGCGTCGGCTGATAGAGGCCAAAGATGTCGTAAAGCTCCCTCGCCATTGCGCGGCGGATGTACTCCGAGGCCTCCTTCTGGGTATACGCCTCGGTGTAAAGCTCGCGCAGATTTTCGTTGAGCTCGGTCAGCGTGAGCTGGATCGCAGTCTCCAGCGCATACACACAGACCGGCGGCAGGTCGTCGCCGGCATAATGCCGCGCCATGTCGAACTGGCTGGTGAACATGAACTTCACAAACTCGGTCAGAACGCCGTCCTTGGCGCGGAAAATGTTCTGGAAGCTGCTGGCGGAGACGCCTGCGCTGCTGATGATCTCCGCAACGGTCGTTTTCCGGTAGCCCTGCTTCAGAAACAGTCTGACGCATGCCGTGAGGATCCGCTTTTTCGCGGGAAGGCTTGCATTTGTCAGTGCGATCGGCACGCGCCCCCTTCTCTTTGGTATCTGTACCACAATTATAGCACATCCGCCGCGGAAAGCAATACTAAAACGGCACAAAAAAATACCGGATTTCTGCGCAAAAACCGACAGAAAACCGACGAATCGATTCGTAAAATACCTCTTTTTGTAAGAGCGTCCATCTCCTAGGGTGGGCCGCAAACGACCGGCAGGTTCCCCTGTCGGTCGTTTGCGTTATCTTTTTGTCCAGGTGGTCGGCAGCATCAAAATCAGCATCGGATACAGCTCCAGCCGCCCGAGGAGCATGTCCAGCGTCAGAACGACCTTGGCAAGCGGCGAAAAGACCGCGAAATTGCCCGCCGGGCCGACCAGGCCGAGGCCGGGGCCGATGTTGTTGAACGTGGCGAGCACCGCCGTCACGGTCGTGGAGGCGTCAAAGCCGTCGAGCGAGACGAGCAGGATCGACGCCATGATGAGAAACACATAGGTCAGAAAATACGCGCTCACGCCGCGGACGGTGTCGTTCGAGACGGCCTTTCCGTCGATGGTCATGACCTTGACGGTGCGCGGATGCAGCAGCAGCCGCACCTCGCGCTGCACCATCTTGACGAGGATGACGAGGCGCGAGATCTTGAGGCCGCCGCCGGTCGAGCCTGCGCAGGCGCCGATCAGCATCAGAAAGACGAGGATGACGCGCGGGAATTCCGGCCAGAGGTCAAAATTCTCCGTTCCGAAGCCCGTCGTCGTGATGATCGACGAGACGGAGAACGCCGCGTGATGCAGCGCGTCATAGGCGCGCGGGTACAGCGGCAGGATGTTGAGCGTGATGAGCGCAACAGACGAGAGGATGATGACGACATACCACCGAAGCTCGGTGTTCTTCCACACAAGGTCGAATTTCCGCCGCAGCAGGAAGAAATAGATCGAGAAGTTCACGCCGAACAGCACCATGAAAATCGTGGTCACGGTCTGGTGATAGTAGCCGTAGCCCGCGAACGAATCGGCCCGGATCGCAAAGCCGCCCGTACCGGCCGTCGCAAAGGCGTTGCAGAGCGTGTCGAAAAGCGGCATCCCGCCGAGCAGATAGAAAAGGATCTGCACGAGCGTCAGGCCGAAATAGATGCTGTAGAGGATCTTGGACGAATCAACCATGCGCGGCACCATCTTGGAAACGGTGGGGCCGGGGCTTTCGGCGCGCAGAAGGTGGATGCCCTGTCCGCCCTCCATGTTGACGATCGCCAGCATAAAGACCAGAATGCCCATGCCGCCGATCCAGTGAGAGAAGCTGCGCCAGAACAGGCTGCACCGGTTCAGCAGCTCCACGTTCGGCAGGATGCTCGAGCCGGTGGTCGTAAAGCCCGAAACCATCTCAAACACGGCGTCAAGATACGACGGGATGTCGCCGCAGAGCGTAAACGGCAGCGCGCCCGCAAGCGACAGCACGATCCAGCCGAGCGCCACGGTGATCAGACCGTCGCGGGCATAGATCGTTTTCCGGGTCGGCCGGCACGCCGTCCGGAGCGCCAGCCCCACCAGCGCCGCGCCCGCCGCCGTGAACAGGTAGTACCACCCCGCCTGCTCGCCGTAGATCAGCGCCACGAGCGCCGGCAGCAGCAGCAGCGCCGCCTCCAGTATCAGCAGCATCCCGAGGATGTGGAAAATCATGCGTTTGTTCATAGCCTATCCCTTCCGGCGGTCGAGAATGTCGCCAAGATCGCTCAGGCCGGTGATGGTCGTGATGACGATCACCGTGTCGCCCGGCTCGATGGTGTCCGAGCCGCTGGGGATGATGATCTTTCCGCCGCGGTTGATCGACGCGATCAGAAGATTGCGCCGCAGGCGGAGCGTGGACAGCGGCGTTCCGCAGACCGGGGCGCCCTCGGCGACCTGGAACTCCAGCGCCTCGACTCTGCCGCCGACGAGCTTGTAGAGCGTCTCGACCTTGGAGCCGACGGAGTTCTGCATCGCGCGGACGTAGCGGCAGATGAGATTGGAGGCGCTGTGGCGCGGGTTATAGACGCTGCCGACGTCCAGCGCGCTGAGGATGCTCTGGAACGAGGCGCGGTTGACCTTGGTGATGACCTTGACACGCGGGAAGCTCTTGCGGACATAGAGGCTCATGAGGATGTTCTCCTCGTCCATGCCGGTCAGGCTCGCAAAGGCATCGGTCTGGGCGATGCCGGCCTCGCGCAGGAAGGCCTCGTTCGTGCCGTCACCGTGCAGAATGGTTGCCTTCGGCAGATATTCCGAAAGCTCCTCGCAGCGGCTGTAGTCCTTTTCGATGATCTTGACGTCCAGACCGGACTCAAGAAGCTGCCTTGCAAGATAGTACGCGATGCGTCCGCCGCCGACGATCAGCACCTGCCGGATGCGGCTGGCGCCGAGCTTGAGCTGGCGGAAGAAGGTCTGTGCGCTGTGCGGCGTGGAGATCAGCATGATGCGGTCGCCCGCCTCGAGCCGGAACGCGCCGCCGGGGATGGTCACGTTGTCGTGCTCACCACGCTGGACCGCGCCGATCAGCACATTGGAGCGCGTGAGCGACGGCAGCTCCATCAGCGTCTTGCCCGCAAGGGGCGAGTCCGGCTGCAAAATGAGCTGCAAAAGCTCCACATGGCCGTCGGCGAACGTGTCGGCGCGCATGGCCGACGGCAGGCGCAGGCTGCGCGCGATCTCGGTGGCACAGGTCAGCTCCGGGTTGACGGAGAGGCTCAGGCCCAGATCCTCGGTGATGAGCGGAAGCTCGGCATTGTATTCCGGATTCCGGACGCGGGCGATGGTGTGCTGCGCGCCGGCCTTCTTTGCGATCAAGCAGCACAGCAGGTTCAGCTCGTCCGAGGCCGTCACCGCGATCAGCAGGTCGGCGGAATCCACGCCCGCCTCAAGCTGGGTCTCATAGGTCGCGCCGTTTCCTTCGATGCAGAGGATGTCAAGATCCTCGGTCGTCTGCTGAAGCGGATCGGGGCTGCGGTCGACAATGGTGATGTCGTGTCCCTCGCGGGAAAGCTGTTCGGCAAGGGTGCTTCCGACCTTGCCATCGCCGACGATGACGATTTTCATGCCATACAACTCCTGTTTCGTGCATTTTTCCTACATTATAGCGCCGCAGCGCGCCGATTGCAACAAAGCCGCGTAAAAACCCCGTTCAGACGTGATGATTGACTTTTCCGCCCGCTGTGTGCTAAAATGTGGGACGTAGCATGGCGTCTCTGCGCCCGTGGTGGAATTGGCAGACACGATGGATTTGGGTAGCGTCACCTTGGTGAAAGAATTGCGATGGATTTTTGGATGGTTTCCAGGCAGAGCCTGAAAAATGATTTGCTCGATATATTTTCTGCGTTAGGCGATCTGCAATATCAGTATGACTGGGTCATCACTGATCATGATATTTGGTACGCGGAGGACTGTCCGGAATCTGTTCGGAAGCGCTGGCAATGGACGGGACTTCTAATGAATGGCGCAGAATTGACAGAGCATTTACGGGCAGGTTACGTTTTCTTCATTGGCGGCGGCGTTTTGTCTGCTGTTCCGAAGGAAACCCCGCTGGCACAAGTGAATTGCTATGTGCCATATTGGGAGCACGCAGACCTGTTTACTCCGAGCTATCGTTTTCAGATGCCGCAAACGCAAATGGAGATCATTTGCTATGATGGAGAGTGGCTGATCGTCTGCGAGTCCGCTTTTTCAGAGCGTATTCGCTGCGCCCTGCCGCAGGCAGAAACGCCAGAGATATATTTCAAAAAGAGCATTCGTACTGCGGAAACTCCTTGATACAATGAAATATGCGCCCGTGGTGGAATTGGCAGACACGATGGATTTAGGTGATGTCACCTTGGTGAAAGGTTTTTGTTATGTGTTGACGCGGGATTTATGTACCGTCGTTGACAAGCACTTGGAGGGAGACGCTTATGGCGCAAGCGGCATCAAAAGGAAACTGCTATCTTTGCGGGGAAACGATTTCCAAAACAGCATTTAAGAAGCATCTGCTGGAAAAGCACAATGATGCTGCCGGCGATGCGCAGACGTGCAAGCTGCTGAAGGTGGAGGGCGCAGACGAAAAGGCGTATTGGCTGTATCTGGATATGCCGGTGAGCGCCACGCTAAAAACGCTCGATCGGTTTCTGCGGGATATCTGGCTGGAATGCTGTGGGCACGAAAGCGCATTTTTTGTGGGGAACTATGAGCAACTCTCGAAAAACACCATGGTCGGGATGCTGCGCGATGGGCTCAAGCTCCATTATGAGTATGATTTCGGCTCTACAACGGAGCTGACGATCACGGTGGTGGGAACACTGCTGCGCCCGAAGCAGCGCAGATCCGTTCGGCTGCTCGGGAGAAATGAGCCGATCCGCTTCCTGTGCGGGAAATGCGGAAAGGAAGCCGATTGGATATGCTGCGAATGCGAATGGGCGGATCAATATCCGTATTTCTGCGAAGACTGCATGGAAAGCCATCCGCACGATTCTGCGCTTCCAATCGTTAATTCTCCACGTATGGGCGTGTGCGGCTATTGCGGAGAGGACGACGTCTATACCTTTGACCCGGCTCCGTTTTTGAAGTAAAAATCAGGCGACCGGCGGACGCTTACGCCGCAGCTCGCCTGTATATGCGCCCGTGGTGGAATTGGCAGACACGATGGATTTAGGTTCCATTCCGCGAGGGTAGGGGTTCAAGTCCCCTCGGGCGTACCACAAACAAAATTTCGGTTTATCCAATAGATAGACCGAAATTTTGATTATATAGCGAACTTTTTAAGAAATTTAAAATCTTACACATAGTTGGGGGGTGACAGCACCTTAGGTTCAAATGCTGTCTGGTTGGCGGGTGGAACATTCACCGTTTTTTAGCTTTTCCATCACCAATTCGTCGATTTCCTGTTCACGTTTTTGAATTTCCTTCTGCAAAGCCAAACAGTGGGCGTCGAGGACCGGCTTCCTCAACGCCCACTGTTTTTGCAACTGTGTGACCTTTTTTAGTTCCGCTGCATACTGTTCCCGCATCTTTTCTGTATCATCCCAGACGGCTTTATCCAGAACTTCTTCGTGGATGCGGTGAGAGGTGCAATAGCCTCTCCCGTTCCGTTGGTAACCCCGGCAGACGTATTCCACACGGCGGCTGCCGTTCCAGTAACGGATCATGGGGCTGAACGAATTCCCGCATTCCTGACAGGTCAGCAGCCCAGCGTAGCGGTGCTTTGTACGATTATTGACCGCCGGACGCGCCTGCTGCTTCAGCAGCGTCTGGACTTGCTGCCAGATTGCTTTCTCAATGATAACCGGATAGAAATTTTCGTGACGAAGCCAGTCCGCTTCGCTGACGGCTCGCGCTTTGCCGCCGAGATATTCCCTGCGGTGGTTGACCAGCACGCCGGTATAGGCCTCCTCTACCAGCACATTTTTCACACTGGCATACGTCCAGAGAAACTGCCCGTCACGGGTCTTGTGCGGCTTCTGGCTGTCATAACCAATCCGCTCCGTCATGACCTGCGCAGGCGTTTTGCATCCGAGACTGTTGAGCCTGCGGGCGATTTCCTTCTGTCCGCAGCCCTGCAAATACAGAGCGTAGATATCCAGCCCGCGGCGGCTGAAATTCATGCCGCTGATGTTATCATCAGCGGAACTGCCAGCGATCGTCCAGCCTTGCTTTTCCGCAAAGGCGCGGCAGATCTCCTGCTGATTTTGCAGAGAATTCTGCGCCGGATCATCGTCGTTGGAGAGCCGTGTATAGAGCCAAACCCGCATTGCCATAACCTTTTACCCCGCGATTCCGTCGCCGTAGAGCAGCCGCGCCAGCCGGTTCCAGTCAAAGTCCAGTGCGCCGTATCGCTCTGTCAGCGTCCCATTTTCATAGACATCCAGATGTGTGCGGAACGGTGCTTTGATCTGAATGTCCAGGCTGAGTTTTCCATCCGTTTCCTGCACATAAATCTTTTCGACCAGCATCCGCAGGTGTGCTTCCGTCATGACGCCCTCAGCGAGAATGTCGTCGATCATGCCGCTATCCCGTTTGAGCTTCGTTTGCCGATTCCGCAGGACAGCGGAGATGTTTTGCAGTTCTTCGATCTGCTTTTTTGCCGCAGCGATTTCTTCCTCGCGTTTTTGAATCATGCGGTCGTAGCGTGAAATTCTGCCGGTGCATACGGGCAGCTTCGGCGGCATCGGCATCTTCGCCATCCCGGAGATGGGCCGCTTCTACCGCCATGTCCTCGTCCAGAAGCGCTACCCGCACCACGGCGCGGTGGCCTTCGGACATTACGGCAAGCTTCTGTTCGAGGTGTTCAAGTTCCTCGGCGTGGGCGACATCGCCTATAATCAGCCGAAATCCCTCCCGTATCCCACAGAAAACCCGTTCGCCTGAGCTGCCGGCATTTCCGGACTCTTCCCTGTCGTGCAGCGAGCACAACCGCGGGGGCTGGGTTCGCGTTTGAAAAGGCTGCGTGATGCGGCGCGCGCTTCGGCGGATCTTTTCCGCCGAAGCTGTTTGCCGAATTGTGCGCAGCTTCCTAAAATTCATTTTTTCTGTATATCGGAATGCCGGAGGCTCCGGCCGCGCCGTCTGCGCGATGGCCGCGGCGGCGTCCGGTGCGCCGCTTTCCGCAAAACCGGAACGGCGATTCGGCTTGTATTTTCAGTCGTTTTTTAATTTTCAGAAGGGCTTGACAAATGCGGCCGGAATCCGTACAATGACGGGGCGTGCAGCAAAGCACCCGCTCGGGCGGAAGCCTCCGGCGGGCGCTTTGTATGCTGCGTGCGCATTTTGAATATTTAACCGTTTTGGGGACTCCGTTTTGCAGACGCTGTCCGCGCCCCCGGCATACCGCAGTCAGAGCATGGTTTTATTTTTCGGATAGAACCGTGCTTTTCCCTTGCGGTATTTTCTGCGGCCGCGCCCGCAGACCGACCTTGTTGACAAGACCGGAAGGTCTTTGATCATTCCGCATCCCAATTTCACAAAAACAAAAAAGGAGCTTTTCTGAAATGGCAAACAACAAAAGCAAAAAGACCGGCCTTGTGATCGGCATTGCGGTGGCAGTGCTCGCCATCGCGCTGGTCGTTGTGAAGGTCATCGTCCCGTCCGCGAACTATTCCGCAGCGGAAAAGATGCTGGCTGCCGAGGACTATGACGGCGCGATCGCCGCTTTTACGGCACTCGGCAATTATAAGGACGCAGCCGCCCGCGCAGAGGACGCCGCGGCTCGCCAGCTCGAAGGCAAGTATGCCCGTGAAACGATCGCGGCAGGCTGGAACCACACCGTTGCCCTGCGGGCAGACGGCACGGTCGCTGCCGCCGGTGAAAACGGCGACGGTCAGTGCGATGTCTCCGACTGGACGGACATTGTCGCCGTCAGCTGCGGCGAGCGCCACACGGTCGGCCTGAAGGCAGACGGCACCGTCGTCGCTGCGGGCAGCAACAGCGACGGTCAGTGCGACGTCTCCGACTGGACGGACATCGTCTCCATCAGCTGCGGCCGCTCTTTCACGGTCGGTCTGAAGGCAGACGGCACGGTTGTCTGCGTCGGCAACAACGCATACCGTCAGAGCGGTGTCTCCGCGTGGAGCGGCATCGTCGCCATCCAGTGCGGCGATGACCATGTGCTCGGCCTGAAGGAAGACGGCACCGTGGTCGCGCTCGGCGACAAGTCCGGCGGCCGCTGCGATGTCTCCGAATGGAGCGGCATCGTTTCCCTCGCTGCCGGAAGCACGCATTCGATCGGCCTGAAGGCAGACGGCACCGTCGTCGCTGCGGGCAGCAACGACAAGGGTCAGTGCGACGTCTCCGACTGGACGGACATCGTCTCTGTCAGCTGCGGAACCGGCTACACGGTCGGTCTGAAGGCAGACGGCACCGTTGTTGCCGCCGGCAAGCTGGATTATGAGCAGGGCGACTGCACCAACTGGAGCGGCATCGTGGCTGTGAGCTGCAGAAAGCATCACACCCTCGGCCTGAAGGCAGACGGCACCGTCACCGCCCTCGGCAGAAACAAGGAAGGCCAGTGCGACGTCTCCGACTGGACGGACATCCAGCTCCCCATCCGCTAACATCATAATACGCCTTTTCATCCCTGAGCCCACAAGGGCTCAGGGATTGAGCTTGTCAAAATAGTCTTTTTGACAAGCTCTCAAACGCGAACCGCGGTGCTGGGTTCGCGTTTGAAAAGGCTGCACCCGGCTGCGCGCATAATTTGTGCGCACACTGCGCACAAATTCCACACTTGCCGGGCGTAGTGTGTTTTGTCCGATGTACACACCCCCGGACAAAACCGATTTACACTTTATTTGCGCGTGAAAAAATCCCCCGCAGAAAAATTTCTGCGGGGGATTGCGTTTTACATTACTCCGCTACGTAGGGCAGCAGGGCGATGTGGCGGGCGCGCTTGATGGCGACCGTCAGCTGACGCTGATGGGCGGCGCAGGTACCGGTCGTGCGGCGGGGCAGGATCTTGCCGCGCTCGGACAGGTAACGGCGGAGCTTTGCAGTGTCCTTGAAATCGATGTGCTCGACCTTATCGACGCAGAAGCTGCAAACCTTCTTGCGGCGGCGAGGACGGACACGGTCGTTAGCCATTGCCATATGAAATCCTCCTTATAGTCTTGTGGAAAAACGAGTGTTGTCAGAACGGGAGCTGATCGTCGTCGTTTTCGAGCATCGCAAAGTCGGACGCAGGAGCCTGCGGAACCGGCTGAGGCGAGGGCGCGGCGTAGGGAGAGCCTCCGAACGGCGCGGAAGAATAGCTCGGGGCGGACTGATCGAAGCCGCCGGGTGCGGCGCCGTCACGCTTGGAATCGCCAAAGTAGACATTGTCCGCCACGACCTCAGCCGAGCGGCGCTTGTTGCCTTCCTTGTCGGTCCAGTTGCGGATCTGCAAACGGCCCGAGACGACAGCCATGCGGCCCTTGGTGAAATACTTGCTGACGAACTCAGCCGTATTGCGCCATGCGACGATATCAACAAAATCCGTTTCTCTTTCCGCTCCCTGCGCCGCGAAATCACGGTCTACGGCGAGCGTAAAGGATGCGACCGCGATGCCGCTGCCGGTCCGGCGCAGCTCGGGATCGCGGGTGAGGCGACCCATGAGAACGATGTGGTTCAGCATGTTTTAGCCTCCTTACTCTTCGACAGCCACGATGATGGAACGCAGGATGCCGTCCGTGATCTTGAAGACACGGTCAAGCTCTGCGGGCATGTCGGGGCTGACCTCGCAGGTCATGTAGACATAGTAGCCCTCGACCAGGTCGTTGATCGGATAAGCAAGACGACGCTTGCCCCACTCGTCAACACTGGACACGGTGCCGTAGTTGCCCACGATGCCGCTGAATTTTTCCACGAGAGCAGCGATGCCTTCTTCACCCACTGCGGGATCGACGACATAGATGACCTCATACTTTGCGGAAAGTTTTGCCATGATGTTGCACCTCCTTCTGGACTTATGGCCGCAGGTCCCGCCTGCGGCAAGGATATGTCTGACGTGAGCAGAGCCCACGTCCGCAGACTAGAATATTATAGCGGCTTTTCCGCACCTTGTCAACTGAAATTATCGGAAAAACCGCGCTTTTTGCGCCGCGCGGCGCAGCTTTCCCGGAAAAACGCGCCCGTCAGGTGATGACAAAGCCGCCGTTGACCGCGAGCACCTGCCCGGTGACAAAGGGCGCATCGGCCAGATATGCGATGGCCTGCGCCGCGTCCTCCGGCGTGCCGAGCGTCCCGGTGGGGGTCTGCTGGCGAAGCTCCTCCATGACCTCCGGCGCGACCGAGGCGCACATGTCCGTCCGGATGACGCCGGGCGCGACGGCGTTGACGCGGATGCCGCTCGGGCCGAGCTCCTGCGCCAGCGCCTTTGTCAGCGCGAGCACCGCGCCCTTGGTGGCGGAATACGCCGCCTCGCACGACGCGCCGACCTGCCCCCACATGGACGAGACGTTCACAATGGCGCCGGACTGCTTTTGCAGCATCTGCGGCAGCACCGCGCGGACGCAGTTGTAAATGCCGTCCACGTTCACGGCGAACAGCCGCCGCCATTCGGCGGGCGTGATCTGCGAGATGAGCCCGTAGTGGCAGACACCGGCGTTGTTCACAAGGATGTCGGCGCTGCCGACGGCGTCGAACGCACGCTGCACGGCGGCCTCGTCCGCCACGTCACAGCAGAGCGCCTGCGCGCCGGTCTCTTGTGCGACGGCGCGCGCGGCCTCGTGATTTTTTTCGTACAGGAACCAGACGCGCGCTCCGCGTCCGGCAAACAGGCGCACCGCAGCCGCGCCGATGCCGCGGCTGCCGCCGGTGATGACGACGGTTTTCATATTCGCTCCGTTTCCGCGCGAAAGAGCCGTGCCATGTGCAGCGCACACAGCACGGCCCGCGCAAGTGTTGTTATCTTCTGCGGGATTTGGTCTTGCGGTCGGAATACTGACGCAGGGACGAGATCTTGCTGTCCGATTCGGTCATGAACTGCTTGAGCATGTCGTCGAAGGACTTTGCCTGCGGCGCGGCAGGCGCGGCGGAGGGCTGCGCCGTGCGGCGGCGGTCGTAGGCGGGACGCTCGCCCTGCGGACGGGCAGACTGCGGACGGTCACCCTGCGGCCGGTCAGACGGTGCGCGGTCGCCCTGCGGGCGGGCGCGGCTGAACTGCGGCTTGGCCGGCGGCTCCAGCGTTCGTTTGATCGACAGGTTGACCTTGCCGTTTTCGTTGCCGATGACCAGCACCATGACCGTCTGCCCCTCGGTCAGATGGTCATGGATGTCGTTTACGAACGAGTGCGCGATCTCGGAAATGTGTACCATTCCCGTGGAGTGATCGGGCAGCAGGATAAACGCTCCGAATTTGGTGATCTGCTTGACTTTACCTTCTACGACGGTTCCGACTGAAAGCTCCATATATCCCCTCTGTTCTCCCATCTCTATATTTAGTCTCCGACATCCTTGAACACGATCTCGCCGTTTGAGACCATGCCGAGCTTTTCCCGCGCGATGGCGGTGACGCCCTCATCGGAGTCTGCGTTTGCGATCGCTTCCTCAAGCTTGCCGTTTTTCTGCTCGACGGCCGTGATGCTGCTTGTCAGCGCGGCGGCCTCCGCGTTTTTGTCCGCGATCTGGCTGCGCAGCGACACCAGCGTCACGACGGCGTACACCACCACGATCAAGATCACGAGCTTGACCAGCAGAGACGACCGGACGAATTTCATTTCTCGCGGCACTCCTTTCCGGGGCGGATGCGTCCCGCCCGCATTGCACTGTACTGAATATTGTAAACCATTTTTTCACACTTGCAAAGGACTTTTTGAAAAAAATACGGCATTTTTTCAAAAAAATTTTTCCCGGAGCCAAAATCAGGTGAAAAAAGCGCCCGATTGCCGAAAAAACCCACGAAAACGCAGGCAGGAGCAGGCGGCCGAGCGTCCGGAAGTACGCCCACGCGCCGAGTGCGATCCCCGGAAAGAAGAACAGCCGCAGCAGGCCGCCTCCGGCATAGAGCGCCAGCGCCAGCAGCCCGACCAGCAGAAGCAGGCAGAACAGCGCGTCGGCCGCGGCGGTCAGCGCCGGGACGCGCCGCCGCAGCGCGCGCAGAAGATCGTACACGACCCCCAGCGCCGCGCCGAGCGCGAACGCCGCCGCAAGCTGAAGCGCCTGAAGGCGCAGCGGAAGCTCCATCAGCCGAACAGCCGCGCGAAAAATCCGCCCGCCGGAACGGGCTCCTCATACGTCAGCGAATCGACCCTGCCGTCCACGCTGACCTGCCCGCCCTCGAGCGAGAGCATTTGCAGATGCAGTCCCGTTCCGCGCACGATCAGCGTCCCGCGCGTCGTGACCAGCACGACCGTGCCCTCGTCGAAGCTCTCCACCTCGGTCACGCCGGTCATGCTCAGACGGCTGCGCGCGTCGAGCGTCAGCCGGTGCGGCAGCTCCAGCTCCTGTGCCTGTCTGGTATCTGTCATTCGATCAACCTCCCGCATGCTTTGTACAGCCTATGCGGACAGGCCGGAGGACATGACCCGAAATGCACCGCCCCGCGCCGCGTCTGTCGTACCCATTTGTAGGGGCGGAATGGGAAATGCGGCGATTTTTCGACCCACACACGATTTTCCAATACCGGTTGTAGGGGCGGACGGCCCTGTCCGCCCTCAAAATCCGGCGATTTTCTGCGGTCGTTTGTAGGGGCCGATGCCCACATCGGCCCGTTAAAATGTTGCGAATTCGCATCGGATTTCCGTGAAAAAGGGCATTCCCGGCGGGCGGACAGGGTCGTCCGCCCCTACGGTGCAAAAGGGGAAATCAACATGGATTCGCCGGAAAACCGCCATAAAACGGCCATCTCCTGCGGGTCGATGTAGGCATCGACCCCTACGGTGCGAAATCGAAACCCTGTACAATAATGCCCATCCGCCCCTACGGTGCAAAAGGGGAAATCAACACGGATTCGCCGGAAAAGCACCATAAAACGGGTTCTTTCGGCGGGTCGATGTGGGCATCGACCCCTACGACGCAGAATCGCAATTCCGCGGATTCGCCAATCGTCAGCCTATACGCTCAGAGCGCGTCAGGCAAGGGCCTGACGCGCTCTTTTGTGTCATTTTCTGATGGATGTATTGAGCATGGCCATGGTTTCCTTCCAGCGGCTGTAGAAGCCGGACGCCTGATGCGGAAGCTCCTTTGCCTCGTCATACCAGTCGCATGCCTCAAGCTCGGTCTCGGCGAACTTCCCGGCAAACTGCGCCCCGAGGCCGAGCGCCTCGGCATAGGGCAGCATTTTGTAGAAATACTGCGGGTCGCGGCGGAGCTGCGTCTCGATGTGGCTGCCGGAGACGCGGAAAAGATACTTCCGGAAGCCTGCGGTCTGGCCGATGAGCTGGTTTCCGAGCGCGGAGCGCTTGCCGCCGTGCATCGTCTGCCAGCCGGTAAAGACCGACGCCGCGAGCGAGGCGAGCATCGTCAGCGCATCACCCGGGCCGGACAGGATCAGCATCGCCAGCGCCGACACGCCGCCGAGCGCGAGCCAGAGATATTCGCGCAGACAGACCGCGCGCACGGCGCGCTGCACGAGCAGGCTCATCGGGATGCCGAGCAGCAGGAACAAGAACAGCACAAACCCGCGTGCGCCCATGACCGGCAGGATGACGCTCATGCTCAGCAGCATCGCAATACCCGTGGCAATGGCGCAGAGCCCCTGCATCACATAGATGTTTCCGCTGGAGCGGTCATAGAGGCGGCGCGCCCAGTAGCGCGGCGTCTGCTCGATGGCCTTGGCGGCGGTGCGCTTGTAGCGAAGGCTCGCGCCGTCGCAGAGATCGTTGCCGGCAAAAAGTGCCTCAAACAGGCGGCATTCCATCTTGCGCCGCTCATTTCCCATGTCGATGCGGCGGCGGAGGATGACGTTGCCCTTCTCATTGACAAACATCGACAGGTAGCCAAGGCTTGCCCAGTGGCAGACGAGCATGTTGAAATTCATGCGCCCTCTGCAAAGAAGAAACGGCACGTCTCCGGGCTGCACCGAGTCGGGCGGGAGCATCCGCGCCGACGCGCGGAGTCTGCCGGAGCGGAGCGTCAGCGCCCAGTAGACGAGCGCCAGCGCGATCAGCAGCAGCACAAACGCCGCCGCCACCCAGTCCGCCGACCACTTCGCGCGCGTGCCGGAAAAATACCCGGACGGGAGCGCGAGCGTCATCTTGAGCGAGTCCTGATCCTTGAGCGTCTCGTTCATCGAGCCGCTGATCATCAGCTCGCGGATGGAATAGGTCATGTAGCCCTCGATGGCATCGCCCTGATAGCCGCTTGCAAACGACGGCGAGCCGGAAAACTCCTTCGGCATCGAGACGGTGAAATCATAGTGCTCGATCGGCCACGACCAGCGCCCGCACAGCAGCGGCAGCGTAAAGGTCTGCACGCCGTCGGCCTCGGATGCAAGGCCGCGCAGCTCATAGGTGATCGTGAACGTCCGCACACCGGTGATGCCGGTGCTGCTCGACAGGCGCAGACCGGTCACGCCGTCTGCGGTGTATTTTTTCGCGTTGTAGCCCGCGATCTCGGGATGGCTGACGTTTTCACCCAGCGGGAAATCCAGCTCGCTCTCCATTGTCGGAAGGTCGAGCGTCAGTGTCTGCGTCACATAGGTCGTTCCGCTCGCGTCCACGCGGCAGTCGGTCTTCATCGATGTGATCGTGGCGTCGGCGGCGAAGACCGGAACGGTCAGCAGCAGGCACAGCGAAAGAAGCAGAAAAAGCTTACGCATCTCCTTCACCTCGTTTTCTTTTGAAAATAGTCATTCTTGGCTATAAAATAGCACAAAGGTGAAAAAATTGCAACAGCCGCGTCATGCCGTGCGGGCAGGCTTTTTGCATCCGCACGCACGGATGCAGCATGCCGCCCCGGCAGGAAGCCCATGCCGGGGCGGCAGCTTGACTTTTTTATTCGACGGTGACGCCGCGCTTGGCAAATTCCTCGACCATGAGATCGAGATCGGGTCTGATGTTGATGGGCTCGCCCGCGGACTTGATGGCGTTTGCCACGTCCTTGAGGCCGTTGCCGGTCACGACGGAGACGACCGTCGCATCCTTTTCGATCAGCCCCAGCTCGCACGCCTTCTTGACGGCCGCCGTGCCGGTCACGCCGGCAGGTTCGCCGAACACGCCGCAGGTGCGGCCGAGGAGCTTCTGCGCCGCCAGAATTTCCTCGTCGGTGACGTTCACGGCGATGCCGTTCGACTCACGGATGGCCATGAGCGCCTTTTCCGCATTGCGCGGCACGCCGACGGAGATGGAGTCGGCGATGGTGTTCTCCTCCATCGGCTCCCACGGCGCGTTGTCCTGAATGGCGCGGTTGATGGGGTAGCAGCCGGTCGACTGCGCGGAGATGAGCCGCGGCAGCTTGTCGATGAAGCCGATGGCGTACAGATCCTTGAGTCCCTTCCACACGCCCGCGATGGTGCAGCCGTCACCGACGGAGATGGCCAGATAATCGGGCATTTCCCAGTCGAGCTGCTCGGCGATCTCGAGCGCGACCGTCTTTTTGCCCTCGGAGAGATAGGGGTTGATGGCGGCGTTTCGGTTGTACCAGCCCCACTTGTCGATGGCCTCGGCGGACATCTTGAACGTCTCCTCGTAGTTTCCCTTGACGGAGATGACGTTCGCGCCGAAGATCATGAGCTGCGCGACCTTGCCCTTCGGGGCGCGCTCGGGGACGAAAATGTAGGTCTTGAGCCCCGCCGCGGCGGCGTTGCCCGCGAGGCTGGAGGCGGCGTTGCCCGTAGAGGAGCAGGCGATGATCTTCGCGCCCGCCTCCTGCGCCTTGGCGACCGCCATGGCGGAGGCGCGGTCCTTGAGCGACGCGGTGGGGTTGATGCCGTCGTCCTTCACCCAGAGCTTTTTGAGACCGAGCTGCGCGGCAAGGCGCGGCTCCTCATACAGCGGGCTCCAGCCCACGCGAAGCGGCGTGTCAGGCGTCGTTTCCTCGACCGGCAGCAGCTCACGGTAGCGCCACATGGTCGGATTGACGCGGTTTTTCAGCGTTTCCTTGCTGAAATGACCGCGGATATAGTCGTAGTCGTAGATGATGTCCAGAATCCCGCCGCAGGTGCAGTTGGTCAGATTCGGGACGGCCTCATATTCCTTGCCGCAGCGCACACAGCGCGCGCATTTTACATTTTTCAGCATGGTATTCTCCTTATTCAGCGTAGTAATATTCGTCCTCCGCCCACCCGGCGGGGTTGTCGTCGATGTATTGCCGGATACCAAGGTATGGCAGCACCGTACAATTGCTTCTTCGCGCTTCGACGGATCTTTTCCGCCAATTCTGCGGTTTGAAAAGCTTGAAATACATACAGTATTCCTGCGCTTTTCAAATCTTGCCTTGACGAAAAATCTCTCGCCGAGGCTGCTTGCCGAATTGTGCGGCGCTGCCTTAGATCAGATTGATGATGGCCGCTGCGTCGTCCACATTGAGAGTTTTGCTGCCGTTCATGTCCGCGCGGAGGAACATCTCCATCGTGGTCGTGCCGAAGGCGGCGTATTTTGCATTGTACATGTTCCAGACAAGCTGTGCGTCGTTGACGTCCACGCGGCCGGTGCCGTTGATGTCGCCGTCATAGCGGATCTCCGCCTTGACGCCCGCCTTCTCGCCGATCAGGCCGACGGCGGCTTCCTTGACTGCGCCGAGCTGCTTGTCAGAGATGACAAGGTAGGCATAGGCGTTGTACTTTTCAGACCAGAACATGGCCTCTCCGCCATAGGTCATGACGTTGCCGTCGCTCACGGGGCCGGAAACGGTGACGAGGAACATGGACTTGCCGTTCAGCTTCACATATTCGCTGACCTCCACGGTGCGGTTGGCGGTCTTGCCGACCTCCACGGTGATGTCGGTGCCGTTTACATACTGCTTGTCGATGGTGTAGGTGCCGTTGCCGTTATCCTTGACGGTGATGGTGCTGTCATTCTGCTTGGCGGTGACGGTGTAGGTGTAGCCGTCCTTCTTATTGATCGTGAAGGTAAACGCCTCGCCGGTCTTTGCCTGCTGGGTCACGCCGCCTGCCACGTCGCCGGAACCGGAGCCGGTAAACAGGATGGACGTGGTTGCCGGGGTCTTTTTGGTCTTGTTGATCGTGATCACGATGCTGCCGGTGATGTCCGCGCCGGAGATCGTGCACAGATACACATCGCCGATGTCCTCAAGATCAAGGTTTTTCTTCACGCCGCCGATGGTCATTTCAAAGGTGTAGTCATAATCGGCATCGACATTGACACTGAATACATAATCCTCGCCATACGGCGCGTCGTCTGCGATCGCAGCGTCCTTCGCGCCGCTTCCGTTTACCGTGATGGGATAACGCACCGCCTTGCGGGAGCCGGTGATGACCACGTCTCCGGTCACATTCGCGATGGTGTAGGTGCCGTCGCCGTTGTCGGTGACCGTGGTATCCTTGCCGCCCATCGTCGCGCTGACGGTATAGGTGTAGTGCTTCGGGTCCTTGTCGGTCTTGGAGAAGGTGTAGGCCTTGCCGTGCTCGGCGGTGGTGTTGCCGGAGAAGAGCTTTGCGTCAAAGGTGACGGTGTGGCTGCTGATGACCTCGATGTCTGCGGAGGCGGCGGTGATGACCGCCTCGGGCGCGTCCTGAACGTTTGCATTGTCGCCGCTGTCGATGTTGGCCGCCGTCAGCGTGACGCCTGCCTTGCCGGCCGCCTTGCCGGTGAAGGTCAGGATGACCGGGTCGCTGCGGTCGGCGCCGTAGCCGGTGACGGTCAGCGTGCCGCGCTCATTTTTCACGGAGGCATCGGTGTTGACGCTCTTGTACTCCAGCTTTTCCGCGTCATAGGACAGAACAAAGCGGTAGGCATTGTAGGTGTCGGAGACGGTCAGCTTGACCTGCGCGTTTTCATCGATGCCGACGGTCGCGGGCGCTGCCGTGAGGGCAACCGTGTATGCCGTGGACGCGGGCTTGACCTTGACGGAGACGCTGCCGCCGTCATGACCGGTATGGATCGGCTGAAAGGTCGTATCCATCGCGTTTTCAAACTCGGAGATGAACGCAGCGGTGGTTTCCGCGCTCACATCGCTCTTTGCCGTAAAGACGACCGTGCAGAACGCGCCGGCCTGGACGGTCTGGCCCTCGGAGGTCGGGTCCATCGTGCTCACGTTGACATAGCTGCCCTTGGCGTCTTTTCTGACGATGCTCATCGTGACATAGGGCTGGCCTGCCGCCGTTGTGCAGCTTTTCGGGGTAAAGAGGCTGCTGTCAAAGCGAACCTTATAGGCGATCGTAACAATATCGCTCAGCGCGTCGCTCATAGACAGCGTCACTGCGACATCCTCGCCTGCCTTGACCACAGGCTTGTCCGTACTCACGTTTGCCGTTATCGCAAAGGCGCTGAGGCTGAGGCTGAGGAGCATGCAGACTGCCAACGCGGCAGACAAAATGCGTTTTTTCATAGAATCAAAATCCTCCTTCTATGACCTGTTGGGATGGTTTACTGGGCCTTGGGGAAGGCGCTGATTTTTCCGCTGTAAAATGCGTAGATCAGGCCCGCATCGATGTTGCTGATCTCGCCGTCGCCGTCTACGTCCGCGCGGGCGAGCTGTTCTTCGGTCAGCTCCGCCTTGCCGTTAAAGTACGCATAGACCAGCGCCGCATCGGTGTTGTCGATCTTGCCGTCGCCGTTCACGTCGCCGGACGCGAGCTGCGGCTGCGCCGGGTTCTGCCATGCGAGAACGGGATAGCCGCCGTTGAGGTTCCGGCTGTCCGCCGCAAAGTGCTCGCCGAGCGTGGAGGCAAGCGCCTTCATTTCTTCTGCGGCCTTGGCCGTGCCCTTGCCGGTCACGTTATACTTCGGGCTCTCGCCGGAGAGCGTGCCCGCAAGATAATAGCTGTTTACATAGCTCTCCTCCTTCGACGAAGCGCTCACGCCGCCGATGTAGGAGGCCGTGCCGCCGGAGCCGGTGATCCTGCCGATGCTGTAGCAGTTCGTCATGGTTGCCGTCTGCGAAGAGTACGAGCTTGCGCCGCCGCAGATGCCGCCGAGGAAACACTCGTTGGCAGAGCCCGTGGCGATGCTGCCGGTTGCATAGCAGTCGGTGATCTTCGAGCCGCTCGCCGCATAGCCCGCGATGCCGCCTGCATGCTTATTGCTGGTGACGTTCACCGTGCTGAAGCACTGGGAGATCTCCGCGCCGCCGTAGAGATAGCCTGCGATGCCGCCCGCCTGCGCATTGCTTCTGGCGGTGCAGGTCACATTGCCGGTGACGCCCAGCTTTGTGACGAGCGCGCCGCTGCTCAGATAACCGAACAGGCCGACCGGGTAGCTGGTGCTGTCAATGTAGAGGTTATGAACCACATGGCCGTCGCCGTCGAATCTGCCGGCGTATTTCTTGACGGGCGTCCATGCAAAGCCGGACAGCTCAATGTCCGCCGTCAGTCTGGCGGCGAGTCCCTGCTGGCCGCCGGTGACGGTCTTTGCAAACCATGCAAGCTCCGCCGCGGTGCCGATCAGATATGTGCCGCTTTCATCCTTCTGCGGCTCGGTCTCGGTCTTGCCGTCCCACGCATTCTCGCCGCAGGCCGGCATGGCCGCAGTCTGAACGGTCAGGACGCCGTCTGCAACGCGCTCTGCGTCCGCGCTGCCAAGCGAGAACGTGCCGCGCGTGACGACATAGCCGTCCTTTGTCAGAACGTAGGCATATCTGCCGTAGCCGAGGGTGTAGAGGCCGCTTTCCGCCTCATACGTCTTGCCGTCTGCATCGCTCAGCGTGACCGCCACGCCGGAGAGCGTCTCGCCCGTCTCAGACGGAACGCTCAGTCTGACGCTGTAGGTGACCTTGCGGCTGACCGTGACGGCCGCGTCTGCATAGTGGTTCATGTAGTAGTTCACGGTCACGGCATTGAAGTTCGTGCCCACGCCGCTGTCCGTCATGTTGTACAGGAACGCAAACGGGTTTGCCGCCGAGTACATCGAGCCGTAGGTGTAGCCGTTCGTGAAGGTGCAGGTGGCCGTGTCCTTGCCGTCCTCGAACGCCACATCCTCGGGAATCGTGACGGTGACGGTGGCGTTATCCATCTTCTGATACTGGCCGAGCGTACCCTCAAACTTCGTCTCACCGGCATAGTAGGTCGGCTTAAAGATCGTCGGGTTAAAAATGCCGGAGACCTTGTTGACCGCGCGGTACATGCCGCTGAAGCTCAGCTTCACGCGGTCGCCGGGCATGATGTCCTCGCCGGGGTTGCTGACGTTCTCGGCGGTGATCGTGACTCTCGATGCGCGCACGAGGCGGTAGCTCACGCCCGTGGTATCCTCCATGCGGATGATGACCGTGCCGCCCTTGCCGTTTCCGATGCCGTCAAAGCGCGTAAGCGGGATGGTATACTGCGTGCCGTCGGTTTCCGCTTCTGTCCACTGCGTGTATTGCGCCTCGAAGCTGTCAGCAGTGAAAGCGACCAGTGCGTAGGAGACGCTCGCCTCGCCGGTGGCCTTGAGCCGGAAGGTCAGGCGGTTGTCGTTGTCGTTATAGAACCAGGTGTCGTAGTTGTAGTCCCAATCCATGGAGCGCGTCGTCGTGACGCCCGGCGCCATGTTGAAGTCCACATCTGCATCCGCCGTGCCGTGCTTCACGCCGGTGCCGCCGATGGCGATGACGCCGACGCGCTCCGGATTCGTCGCGGGATACAGGCCGCCGTGCGAGCGGTACTCCCCGGGGTTCACGTCCACGGATTCATAGCTGACCGCGATGAAGGCGTCCTCGGCGCCGGGTGTGATGTCCGCCCAGTTGGCGGTGGTGTTGCCGCCGTTCACCGTCTCGATCAGCGCCTCGCCGCCGAGCGTCAGATTGCGCCATGTGAAGTCCGGCTCGACCATGATGTTGCCCGCGTCGGAGTTGATGAGCTGCCAGTGGCGGTAGGCGCGCACGCGCGTCTTCCCCGTGATGGCCTCAAAGCCGCTCGGGTCGAGGTTCACCTGAAGGTCTGCCTCGTCGCGCGTTTTTGTCGCGCTGCCGAGGTTGCTGAAATCATGGCTCATGCGGTTGGTCGGCGCATTCTCCGGGAAGGAGAACGCCATCTCCGTGCCGGCAGACAGTCCCGAAAGCCAGCCCGCCTGCGTCACGTGCTTGTCATCGCTCAGACGCCAGGTGTAGTTGCCGTTGCTCTTGCTGACGAAGTAGACCGCGCTCTTGGTGCCGTCCTCGTTCATCGTCCAGCGGTCTTCGAACGCCGCGTTCTCATCGCCGTACTGCGGCATGATCTCGGTGGTGTTGAAGTTGTTCCACTGGAAGTACAGGCCGAACCGCGCATCCTGCGGAACCGTGACCTTCAGCTCGAGACCGGTGTTGATGGCGCCGTTCTTGGTCGCAGGTCTGTAGTTTGCCTGGAAGGTCTGGTTGATGCTCTGCGTAAAGATATAGCCGTCAATATCCGGATAGACGTAGTAGTTGTACAGGCAGGCGTTTCCTGCCGCATACAGCATCGTCGGATAGTAGGCATAGCCGCTCTTTGTGTATGCCTCGCCCATCGCGGTCGAGCACTTCATGATCGGGCAGTCCACACGGACATGGTACTCGTCGGCGCTGAAATAGGTATTGTCAAGCTTTCTGGACGAAGTGTAGAACGACACGCACTGGAGATAGATGTTCGTGCCGCCGCCCGTCAGACCGTCCACGTTGGTGTCGGTCGGGAGCGTGAGCGTCATGCCGCCGAGTGCGACGTCATATTCTCCGCTCTCTGCGTTCTTCGCAAACGCGCGGTAGGCGTAGCGCCCTGCCGTGAGCTTTGCGTAGAACATCTGATAGTCCTTGAGGAGCTTGCCCTGTGCAGGATCATATGCCTCCTCGCCCTCGGGAAGCTCCGGGGTGAAGTTGCTGTAGAGGAACACGTTTTGAAGCTCGTCCCCCAGCGTCTCCTTGCCTTCGGCGTCCGTCGTGATGCTGTAGAGCTTGATGATGGGGTACGTGTCGTTGTAGCTCTTGCCGACATAGAACGAGAAGTCCAACGTCGGCGCATCCTCGACCGTCAGCGTCAGCGTCCACGTGTCGGTGGAGAAATGCACGCCGTCGTGCGAGGCATAGAAGCGGTAGATGTATGTACCGGCCTTGTTTTCGGTGATCTGGATGGTGGTCGCTCCAAAGAGTGCATCACTGAAGCCGGTCCGCGCGCCCCAGCTCTCGCCGCCGTCCTCGGAGCGCTCAAAATAGTAGTTTCTATAGTTCAGCGTCTGGCCCTCGACCGGCTCGAAGATCTTGCCCGCCTGGAGGTCTCTCAGGAGATAGGCCATGCCGGTCTGGACGGTGGCGCTGCTCTCGGCGGGATAGTCCGCCTTGCGGGTCGGGACGGCTGCCGCCATTGCGTTGCCGCAGCGGTCGCACTTGCCGTCGCCGTTTTCATCGGCGCAGGCCTCCTTCAGGCGGTACACGCCGCCGAGGTCCGCGTTCGGATATTCCGGCAGCGTGATCGTCACATAGTGCTTGTCCACGCCGTTTTCCTGATTGTAATAGACGTAGGCGCGCTGCGTCCCGGTCGGCAAAAGGATGTCGTTTCGTCCAAGCGCGCTGATGAGCGCAACGTCATCGTCATCGATCTTGCTATCGCTGTTCACATCGCAGGCAAAGATCTGCCACGGCGTCAGAACGGGCTTGCCCGTTCTCAGATGCTGAAGCAGGATCTGGAACTCGCCGGCGTTGAATTTCCCGTTGCCGTCTGCGTCGCCGTAGAAGTGTTCCTCCGTGCTGACGACCTTGCCGCAGGCCTTGCAGGTAACATTCTCGTCAAACTTGCCGTCCTTCGGGCTGTGGCACTGGAATGCCGTCTCGGTCTGGCTGTGCTCACAGCCGGCCTGCGCCGCCTTCACGACGAGCTTTGCCGTTGCGGGCGCGTAGCAGGCATCCTCCGTCGAGGCGTTGGGGTCCATGCTGAGCAGATAGTAGCTGCCCGCCTTGAGTCCCAGCTTCGCAGCATCCAGCGTGTAGGTGCTGCCGCCCTCCTTGTCCGGCTGGACCGCCTTGACGAGCTTCCAGTTTTCGTCGTAGACGCTGACGCCGAGGCCGCTGATCGGCTCGAACGATTCTGTGCCGCCGTCTGCCACGGAGCGCGTGTCATACTTGACCGTCTTGATGCTCACCGAGCCGTCTGCCGCAAGCGTATAATCGTCCTGCTCGAACGCCGCAAACGCGCCGTATGTCCAGAAGCTCCAGTTGGAGAACATGGCAACGTCGATCGTATCGCCGTCGGACAGCAGGATATAATCCGCCGTCGCGCCCCAGCCCGCGCTCATGAGGGGATAGACATGGTTTCGGTAGTACATGAGGTTCTCGTCGTGACCCCAGAACTGCTGCATATACATGCTCGTGGCGCTGCCGGTGATGTTGAGTGCCAGAGCCTTGTCGTCATACGGCTGGCTGCCGTTCAGATCCTGAACGCCCACGCCGCCGTCATGACCGGGAATTACAGCCGTGCCGCTCGTCACATCCGTCGGATCATATCCGAGGTAGCAGGTGCCAAGCAGCATCAGATACAGGTGCAGCAGCGTTGGACGCAGAACGACCTTGTCGTCCACATATCCGCCCGAGCCGTTTTCGGTGTGGTAGCGGTAGAAATCCGCAAGCTCCTGATTTTCAAGATCGAAATACGGGACGTCATACTCAAGGTGCGCCAGCACGGAGCCGTCGTTTCCGACCAGCGGCACACCGTCGGCGGAGACCGTCACATAGACCTTGACGGTTTCCGCAGGCGACTCGTCATAGCCGTACTGCGCCGCATCGCCGCTCTCACCCTTCTTCACCGTGACCGCGATGGTATGCGTCGCGGAAACCGTCGGGTCGCTCTTGCAGGACGCTTTGAGCTGAACATCGACCGTCCCGGCATCCGGACTTGTGAAGTAGAGATACATCGCGCCGCCGTCCTCCCCGTTCGCCGCGATCTTTGTCTGTGTTCCGTAATCGCCGACCAGCGCATAGGACAGCTCGTGTCCCTCGCTGTCAACGAACATGTCAGAGAGCTTTACCTTCAGCATCGCTCCCTGCGTCGTCTCCAACGTCTTCGGCGCACTGTCTGCAACCGTGATCTCGCACTTGTCCGCCGCAAATGCACTGAGCGTCATGCCCGGCAGCATTCCTGCCAGAAGTGCAAACACGAGCAGCAGACTCAGTATCTTCTTGTGTTTCATTCTTTCTGCTTCCTTTCATTTTTTACTCAAAATGCCTTGCGTTTGACTTTCCGTCCCGTTTTACCGCGGGCGTGCTCTGCCGTTTGGCAGAACCTCTGGTTATTCCAGTCAGTTCGCAGCAGCTTCGAAACACAGATGCATTTTTTGTACGACTTTATACGCGGGTACACGCGCGGGCACTCAAAGCTGAATGCTTTTTCGGATCTCCTCCACGCGGACGGGCACGCCCGCCTGCACGATCACGCGCACCTCTCCGTATCCAAGACCTCTGAGCAGCTCCAGCAGAGCCGTCTCCTTCGCATTCGGCACAACGGCCTTCTTTTCCTGCGTATCCATCTTCCCTCCTGCACAAAAAAGCTGCGGCGATATTTCTATCGCCGCAGCCGTCTTTTTTCTGCAACACACGCAAAGGACACCTTCCCCGCTGGGAGAGGCGCAATGCGCTCCTTTCATCACCAAGTCTTCTGGCTCGTATATTTAGGAGCAGCACATGCCGCTCTGCGCCTGCCCGCCTACCTTCTCATGCTTTCTCAGCACAATGGCCGGTTTTCACCGCGGCGAACAGTCTCATATACATACAGCTAACGGAAACAAGCTCCGGATTCTCACCGGATTCCTTTTAACCTTTGCTGGATGCCAACAAAGGTCGATGACGATCTATTCAGTTTACCACTGCGTAGTATAACACATTTTCTGCGTCGTGTATACACTGCCTT
>OHJY01000169.1_pt1 | contig 27275 bp, 20 predicted proteins | sample 1568681 | NCBI WGS metagenome assembly OHJY01 (sample SAMEA3879540, study PRJEB24766) | human gut metagenome | biome: human-associated habitat; feature: feces | place: USA | collected 1985/1987
CCAGCAAGCACGAGCTTGTGCAGATGATCCAGCAGTATATTCGCTATTACAACACAAGACGTGTCCAGCGTAATCTGGGCGTGCTGACGCCGATGGAAAAGCATGCGCTTTGCCTCGCCGCATAAAAAACGGCCAGCAGCGAATGGCTGCTGGCCGGGAAAACTTTATATTTTTTCTCTGTCCTCTTGACGGGGTGCGGTTCAAAACCGCAGGCGGCGGCGCGCGCTTGCCAAAAGGCTTTGACAGGCGTACAAATTGCTTATAAAATGGTGTCAGGATACGTGAACGGGCGTATAATCGTGGCCGACGGCGGGCAAGAATTTCTCAAGCAGATCCCGCACGGAAAGACGGAGGCTTGCGGTATTGACGCACGGATGGCAGCCCACCAATGCGGATGCAAGGATGTCCTCGTCAATGAGCAGCCGGACATGATTTTCATGGTCGTTCATCAGTCCCATGACGCTCAGCGAGCCGGGCGTGATGTCCAGGTATTCCTCCATCGGCTCGGGCGGTGCAAAGGAAAGACGTGCGCTGCCGATCTGGCGGGAGATCTCTCCTGTACGGAATTTCTTGTCGCAGCCGAGCATCAAAAGATAAAACCGCGTTTTCTGCGTGTTGCACAGCAGAAGATTTTTGCACATGACGGCAGGCGCCAGCAGCGTGTCTACCTCGAGGCAGGCCTCCATCGTGAATGCGGCGTCGTGGTCAACGCGCTGATAGTCGATCCCCAGTCTGTCCAGCAGGTCATAGACGGCAAGCTCCTTGGAAAGCCGCCCCTCCGGGCTGTCCGGACGGCCCTGTGTCAGTTGCATCTGCATAACGATCCCTCGCTTTCTCTCTCTGCGGACTGTTATACCACAGAGCGCGCGGAGAATCAACGCCGCGTTCACAAATTGTTTACAATTATACGCTACAATACGCTAGATTTTTTGCAACGGATGCTGCGAAAAGTCGTCATGAAGAACGGTGCGGACGATCCGCACCGCAGAAACAAATTGGAGGATAACACACTATGAAAAAGGTAATTGCACTTCTGCTTGCCGTCCTGACGGTCTGCTCGCTTGCCGCGTGCGCGGCAAAGGCCCCGGCTGAGGACCAGACGGATAAGGATCAGACAACGGAAAATCAGACGACTGAGGATCAGAAGCCTGAGGAAGAAACCGTAAAGATCCCCGACGCGCTGACGCTTCTGAACGAGGTGTGGGCAAAGTACGCAGAAGAGGATAAGTTCTCTGCTGCCGGCGGCGACTATGACGAGGCCAACATGAAGGACGACGCACCCGGCAAGGTCGGCCTTGCAAAGCCGGAGGACGTCGAGTATCTGCTGAGCTTCCCGCAGGCAGACGTCGAGAAGATCGACGACGCGGCATCCCTCATGCACATGATGAACGCCAACACCTTCACCTGCGGCGCGTTCCGTCTGAAGGACGCTGCCGACGCCGAGAGCGTGGCTGCCGATGTGAAGGAGTACGTCATGAACAAGCAGTGGATGTGCGGCTTCCCCGACAAGCTGATCGTGGCGAGCGTCGGCGGATATCTCGTTGAGGTCTTTGGCGATGAGGAGCTGGTCAACACCTTCCGCGATAAGCTCGCCGAGGCGTATCCCGACACCGTGATCGTCAGCGAGGACCCCATCGTCTGACATACGGGCAGAATATCGCGTAAACCGAACGTTCCGCGCCGCGCAGCGTGCCAAGGCGCCTGCGCGGCGCAATTTTGATTTGAAAGGCTGCTGTTATGCTGTTTTCCAGTATCCCGTTTTTGTATTATTTTCTGCCCTGCGTGCTGCTTGTCTATTTCGCAGCTCCGAAAAAACTGAAAAACAGCGTTCTGCTGCTGGCGAGCCTGTTTTTCTACGGCTGGGGCGAGCCGAAATACCTGCTGCTGATGCTTTTTTCCATCATGCAGGGCTACATTTTTGGCCTGCTGATCGAAAAGAGCCGTGAGCGGCGCAGCGGAAAGGTCTGCCTTGCGGCGGGCGTGGTATTGAGCCTTGCGATGCTCGCGTATTTTAAATACGCTGATTTTATGATCGCGAATCTGAACGCCCTGACCGGGCTTTCGGTGCCGTTTTTGAAGATCGCGCTGCCCATCGGCATCAGCTTTTACACCTTCCAGATCGTGAGCTACCTCATCGACGTCTATCGCGGCGAAGTTCCGGTGCAGCGCAATTTCATCGACCTTGCGGCATACATCGCCATGTTTCCGCAGCTCATCGCGGGGCCGATCGTCCGGTATTCCGACATTGCGGCGCAGCTTGGATCGCGCACGCACACATGTGCCGGCGCGGCATACGGTGTGCGGCGGTTCGTGATCGGGCTTTCCAAGAAAATCCTGATCGCAAATCTGCTGGGCTCGCTGGCGAGCGCCTATAAAACGACGCAGGACGCATCGGTCCTGTTCGGATGGCTCTATGCCGCCGCGTTCATGCTCCAGATCTATTACGATTTTTCCGGCTACAGCGATATGGCGATCGGACTTGGAAGCATTTTCGGCTTCCGATTTTCCGAGAACTTCAACTATCCATATATTGCGGGCAGCATCACGGAGTTCTGGCGGCGGTGGCACATCTCGCTCGGCTCATGGTTCCGGGATTATCTCTATGTTCCGCTGGGCGGCAACCGGAAGGGGAAGGCGCGGCAGCTTTTGAACATCCTGATCGTCTGGCTGGCAACCGGCCTGTGGCACGGCGCGGCATGGAACTTCGTCCTCTGGGGGCTGCTGTTTGCGGTGCTGCTGACGGCGGAGAAGCTGTGGCTGCTGCCGTTTTTGAAGAACAACCGCTGGTTTGGGCACATCTACGTGCTGCTGTTCGTCCTGTTCGGCTTTGTGCTGTTTGACGCGTCCAGCGTGACGGAGGCACTCAAAACGTTCAAAGCCCTGTTCGGTGCGGGGCTGCCTCCGGTCAGTCAGGAGGCGCTGTATCTGCTGCGGAGCAATGCGGTGCTGCTGATTCTGGCGGCTGTCGGTGCAACGCCGCTGCCCAAAAAGCTCGCAGAGGCCGCCGGACGCAGCAAGACCGGTGCAGGGCTGCTCGGCGTGCTTGAGCCGCTGGCACTTGCGGCGCTGCTGGCCGTCTGCACGGCGTTTCTGGTGGACGGGTCGTTCAACCCGTTCCTGTATTTCCGCTTTTAAGGAGGGACGGATATGACGGAAAAACGAAGACAGTGCTCCGTGCTCGTCCTGACAGGCGTTTTGCTGTTCGGGCTTGCAGTGTGGAACGTCCTCAAGCCCGCGGACGCGGTCTCCGCCTCGGAGCGCAGAGCGCTTGCGCAGATGCCGAAGCTCTCGGCGGAGGCGGTTTTGAACGGAAGCTATATGACGGGCTTTGAAAGCGCGTCGCAGGATCAGTTTCCACTGCGTGACGGCTTTCGGAGGCTCAAGGCGTGGACGCTTCGCGGCGCGCTCGGCCAGAAGGACGACCACGGCATCTATCTCGCGGACGGCTACGCTGCAAAGCTCGACTATCCCATGAACGAATCGTCTGTGGAGCACGCGGCGGAGCGCTTCGCGTGGATCTACGAGAATTACCTCAAGGGCAATGCCGGGCACGTCTATTTTGCGCCCATCCCGGATAAAAACTATTTTCTTGCGGCGAAAAACGGCTATCCCTCGATGGACTACGAAGCGTTTGTCAGCGCGGTCTGTGAGAAAATGCCGTATGCGGACTGCATCGATCTCACGCCTGCGCTGACACTCGACTGCTACTACCGCACCGACATCCACTGGCGGCAGGAGATGCTCACTGAAGCGGCGGCGCTTCTGGCGGAAAACATGGGTGTGACGCTCACGGCGCAGTATGAGACAAAGACGCTGGACGCGCCGTTCTACGGCGTCTACTGCGGGCAGTCGGCGCTGCCGCTTGCACCGGACACGCTCTGCTATCTGGAAAACGACATCCTGCGCGGCTGCACGGTCTACGACTATGAGACGGACACGGAGCTTCCGGTCTACGACCTTGCGGCAGCCGAGGGAAACGATGCCTATGCGCTGTTCCTTTCCGGCTCAAAGTCGCTGCTCACGATCACAAATCCGCACGCAAAGACCGGGCGCGAGCTGATCGTCTTCCGCGACTCGTTTGCCAGCAGCCTCGCACCGCTGCTGGCAGAGGGCTATGCGAAGATCACCCTGATCGACATCCGCTACATCGCGCCCGCGCGGCTTGGCAAATGGGTGGATTTTTCGGGGAAGGACGTCCTGTTTTTATACAGCACGCCCGTCCTCAACAGCAGTGAAACGATCAAATAAGGCATGGATACCCAAAGCGCCCGGACGGCATCAGGCCGTCCGGGCGCAGCGCTTGTCGGAAAGACTTTTTGGCAAGCTCTCAAGCGCGAACCTCGGGGCTTGGTTCGCACTTAAAAAGCCTGCGTGGCGCTTATAGCAGACCGCAGATTTTATAATACCGCCGGAAGGGAAACATGCGCTTGATGTTTTGCGAAATATTTGTTACAATAAAAAATGTTGTGCAGAGGCAAATTCCGCCCCAGGGCGTTCTATTTTCTGAATTTCTGAAAGGATAAACGATATGCAATATGACGTGATCATCATTGGCGCCGGCCCCGGCGGTATTTTCTCCGCCTATGAGCTGGCGAAGCTCCGTCCGGAGCTGAAAATCGCCGTATTTGAGGAGGGACAGCCGCTGGAAAAGCGCAAGTGCCCCATTGACGGCAAGAACGTGAAGCACTGCATCGGCTGCCCGACCTGTGCGATCATGAACGGCTTCGGCGGCGCAGGTGCGTTCTCCGATGGCAAGTACAACATCACCAATGACTTCGGCGGCACGCTCTATGAGCACATCGGCAAAAAGCAGGCGCTGGAGCTGATGAATTACGTGGACGAGATCAACGTCACGCACGGCGGCGCGGGCACAAAGCTCTACACCACCTCGAACAGCGCCTTCAAGACGCGCTGCCTGCAATGCGGGCTGCACCTGCTCGACGCGTCGGTGCGCCACCTCGGGACGGACATCAACTATGTCGTGCTGGAAAACCTCTTTGCAGAGCTCGATCCGAAGGTCGATTTCCACTTCCGCACGCCGGTGCGCCAGGTCCTTGAGAAGGACGGCGGCTATGAGATCGTGACCGATGCGGGAAACCATACCTGCAAGCAGTGCATCATCTCCGTCGGTCGCAGCGGCAGCAAGTGGATGGAGGGCGTCTGCGGCGAGCTTGGCATCGGGACGCTTTCCAACCGCGTCGACATCGGCGTTCGCGTGGAGCTTCCGGCAGAGATCTTCAAGCACCTGACCGACGAGCTCTATGAGAGCAAGATCGTCTATAAGACCGAAAAATATCAGGATCTGGTGCGCACCTTCTGCATGAATCCGAAGGGTGCGGTCGTGCATGAGAACACGAACGGCATCGTGACCGTCAACGGCCACAGCTATGAGGATCCGGCTCGCCAGACCGAGAACACGAACTTCGCGCTGCTCGTCTCCAAGCATTTCACGGAGCCCTTCAAGGACTCCAACGGCTACGGCGAGTCCATCGCGCGGCTTTCCAACATGCTGGGCGGCGGCGTCATGGTGCAGCGCTTCGGCGACCTCATCCGCGGTCAGCGCTCCACGCCCAAGCGCATCTCCAAGTCCTTCGTCACCCCGACCCTCACCGCAACGCCCGGTGACCTTTCTCTGGTCATCCCGAAGCGTATTCTTGACGGCATCATTGAGATGATCTACGCCCTCGACAAGATCGCGCCGGGCACGGCGAACGATGACACGCTGCTCTACGGCGTCGAGGTCAAGTTCTACAACATGGAAGTCACGGTCGACGACAATCTGGAGACCGGACACAAGGGCCTGTTCATCATCGGCGACGGCAGCGGCATCACGCATTCGCTGTCGCACGCATCGGCAAGCGGCGTCTATGTCGCGCGCTACATCGCCGAGCAGGAAGCGTAAATATTTCAGAAGCGGCGCTGTCTCGCAAAGAGACCGCGCCGCTTTTTGGCCGCGGGGTTGCTATTTCCATGCACAGGCGCTATAATCCATAGGAAATACATGAAAACAGCGCCGTGCCCGTTTGCGGCAAGCGGCGCGTGGAGGAATGGAATGCTGAAAAAACTGTTGGGCCGCGCGGCGGCCGGATTGCTTGCAGGGACGCTGCTGCTGACTGCCATGCCCGCCGCCTGCGCCATCGAGCAGGAGGCGCTCTCTCAGCCGGTGGAGATTCCGTATGCCGACCGCTTCGATGGCAGGACGCTTGCGGAGATCATGGCGGACTTTATGGCGGAAAACGGGGTGGGAGAAGACAATTTTGCACTCTCCTATTACAACACCGTCACCGGGGAGCGCTATGACTTCAACGAAAACTGTATGATGGTCGCGGCCAGCACCTTTAAGCTGCCGCTCAACATGTATTACTATGACCTTCAGCGCGCGGGGAGTCTCACCGGGGAAACACAGATCACGGAAAACTGTGATCTGGACGAGTGCCACTATCAGACCATCGTCTGGTCGAACAATGAGATCGCGCACGGTATGCTCTACCGTATCGGCAATTTTACGCAGTATAAAAACGCCATGCTGACGGTTTTCGGCATGGAGAATGAACAGATCGATCCGAAGTATTACATGGACAACTACTATTCGACGCGCATGATGATGTCGGCGCTCGAAAAGCTCTATGAGAACGCGGAAGATTATGAAGAAATGATCGGCTACATGAAGCAGGCCAACCCGCAGAACGGCTATTTCCGCCGCGATGTGACCGAATGTGAGGTCGCGCACAAGTATGGCAGCTTCGAGGGCGCGGAAAACGACGTCGGCATCATCTATGCCGAGCAGCCGTTCCTTCTGGCGGTCTATACGCTGTTTGCCGGCCCGTCCGGAGGCGAGGTGCTCTGCGGAGATGCGGCGCGGCTGCTGAAAGACTATACGGATTACCGCACCGCCTGCGAGCAGGAGGCAGAGCGTCAGGCCGCAGAGCAGACCGCGCGCGAGGAGGCCGAGCGCAAGGCAGCCGAGGAAAAGGCTGCACAGGAGGAAGCTGAGCGCAAGGCTGCCGAAGAAAAGACCGCACAGGAGGAAGCCGAGCGCGTGGCCGCCGAGGAGGCGGCGCGTCAGGAGGCGCTTCTCGCCGCCGCACAGCAGACGACTCTTGCAGAAAAGGAGCAGGAGACAGACGGCACGGCGGTCGTCTGGACGGACTATCTCTGGGTCGCGGCTGTCGCGGCAGGGATCGTGCTGGCGGCATTTCTGATCCTCCGCTCCGCCACGCGAAAGGTCGGAAAGTATGAGGCGAGAATGAAGAAAAAATATGGCCGCTTCACCGATGCGCACGACAAGACCTCCGGCAGAAAGTGAATGAGCCTGCGGGCGCGAACGCTGCAAAGCGTTTGTCCGGCGCAGCATATCCGGAGGACGCGGCGGATTGTAAAGCCTTTTTTACATGACAAAAACGGGGGAATATGCTATGATACCTTCCGTAAAGACAAAATGACGCACCACGGAGGAATGTTTTCATGAAAGCAAGAAAGATCCTGTGCAGATGTCTGCTCGTTCTGCTTTGCATCGCGGCGGTCGTTGGGATCGTCGGCCTTGCGCAGTTTTATCATCGCTCCGACCCGAAAAACTGCAGGCGCTATGACACGGACAATCCCTTCATCACCGGCGCGACCGCGATCTCGGCCCACCGCAGCGGCGCGGGCGATTTCCCGGAGGAAACGATGGCGGCGTTCCGGGGCTGTGTGGAAAACCCGGATTTTCAGGTGGATTATTTTGAATTTGACCTGCGCATGACGGCGGACAACGTGCTCGTTCTCTCGCACGACGGTACGCTTGACCGCGTTTCGGACGCGGCATATGTGTTCGGGGCGGAGGGCATTCCGGTTCGCGACAAGACGCTGGCGGAGCTCAAGACACTGAACATGGCGGCGCAGTTTGTAAACGACGCGGGCGAAATGCCCTATGCAGATCTCCATGGTGCGGACGTGCCGGAGGAGCTGCGCATTTTGTCTCTCGATGAGGTGCTGGACTACCTGACCTCTGCCGGAGACTACCGCTACATCATCGAGATCAAGGACGGCGGGGACGTGGGCCTTGCCGCTGCTGACCAGCTTTATGCCACGCTGAAGGAGCGCGGCCTTCTGGATCGGGTCATCATCGGCAGTTTCCGGGACGAGGTGGCGGACTATATCACGGCAAACTATCCGGACACGCACCGAAGCGCCAGCCCGGATGAGGTGCTGACGTTTTACTTTGCCGCGCTGACCGGCAAAAAGGACTTCACCTGCTCTTATGATGTGCTTCAGCTTCCGTTCAACGATGCAAAGGCGAGCTATGGTATCAACCTCGGCATCGTGAAGGTCATCAACTATGCCCATGCCCACGATCTGGCGATCCAGTATTGGACGGTCAATTCTGAAAAGGACATGGCGTATCTGACCGGCATCGGCGCGGATGCGCTCATCACGGACTATCCGGACAGAGCCGCGGAGGTCCTGAAAAACTGTCAGGAAAGCAGTGCGGAATAGGACAATAGGGGCTGCCCAAAATGATTTCGGAAAATCATTCGGGACAGCCCCTGTTTATTGCACGGCCTAAAGAAGACGGACTGGTGCCAAAGCAGAAAACAAAATCGTAGCCCAGCGTCAGCGGTTACGATTTTGAGCGAAGAAAGACCTTTGCTGTCGAGGTGGACGCGCCTGCGCGGTCACCTGACATCCAAAGGCCATTTCTGAGTGGCAAGCTGCACCCTTTTAGATACCATTCCATCTTTCTTCGGTACAGCGAGAACGGGTTCGTCCTCCCCGACTCGCTGATTACGAAATCAATTACGGTCAAATGCTGATCTTTTCCGTGTGCGCAGCTGAACGTGTGACCTGTCACGCAGCAGGCAATGCAGACGGAGCAAATGGTGGAAGCTGCATCGGACGCTTGCCGTATCCAAAACAGCCGGGGAGAAAATGATGTGAGCAGCAGGGCTCAGCATGAAGCGAGAAAAGCGCCGCGCCTTGGAGGACTGATGACAGCCTTCCAAGGCGCGGCGAATGGTTTTGTATTCTTTATAGCAAGGCAGCGGGAGCAGAGCCTTCCACTCATCCTTGCGGCAGCCGGGCAGCGACACCTTGCGAGAGGGGCGCTGCTTTTCCTTTTCCAAAAGAATCTGCTCAGCAGTGCAGGCTCTCGACCCATTCCCGCACAGAGGCGGCGCTTTCACGGCTGCTCAGGCGTTTGCCGGGGCGCCACGCCGTCTGCGCAGAGCAGCAGGGTCTCAGGATGTCTTCAGTCTTGCCCATGTCACTGCCGCCGGAGGTGGCGAAGGGGATCAGCGTCTTGCCTGCAAAGTCATAGCACTCAAGGAAGGTCTCGATGATGCGCGGAGCCTGATACCACCAGATGGGGAAGCCCACAAAGACCGTGTCGTACTGCGCCATGTTCTCCACACGGCCGGAAATGGCAGGGCGGCTTGCCGCGTCCTTCATTTCCAAAGTGCTGCGGCTCGTCTTGTCCTTCCAGTCCAGGTCGGCGGCGGTGTAGGGGGCCTCCGGCAGGATCTCAAACAGATCGCCGCCGGTCACGTCCGCGATGGTCTTTGCCAGCCGTGCGGTCTCACCGCTGGCGGAAAAATAGGCAACCAGAATTTTCTTCATGACAACGCACTCCTTTTTGATTTGAATGTGGGAACGGGTAGGGAGACTGGCTTAGTGCCCGGCGCAGCTGGGGATGTCCAGAAGCTCAAAGCGGTATTCCTGCTGCGCGTCCGGGTATTTCTCACGGTCGATCTTGCTCAGAAACATGGCAAGCGGACGAAGCCACAAGCCGCCGTCGCCATAGAGCTTGCGGTAGACAACATAGGGCTCTCCGGTCTCGGAATCCTTTGCAACGGCCTCGACCAGATAGTGGTCGCCCTTAAAATGGCGGTAAACACGTCCAAGCTGGATCTCACGCATAAAAAACGCTCCTTTTCGGCTGTGATGCGCCGCGTCAGGCAAGGACCGCGGCCTCGGGCTGTGGATTTTCGGCGGGACGATAGGTGGGGACGATCTGCCGGAGCAGCGGTCGGATGTCCGCGCTGCTGTGGCAGGCTGTATGCAGCGCCTCCAAGCGCTCCATCAGTGCATCGCGGTCAAAATCATTGAAATGACCGATGAAGATCAGTTCATTCGGCGTTTTGTCAAGCCCTTCGTCATTCATCAGCAGCTCCTCATAGAGCTTTTCGCCGGGTCTCAAGCCAGTGTAGACGATGGGAATGTCCACGTCCGGCTCAAATCCGGATAGGCGGATCATGTTGCGCGCCAAGGCGTCGATGTGGACGGGCTCGCCCATGTCCAGCACAAATACCTCGCCCTCCTGCGCGTAGCAGCAGGCCTGCAAAACCAGCGAGACCGCCTCGGAGATCGTCATGAAGTAGCGGATGATGTCGCGGTGCGTGACGGTGACGGGGCCGCCGCGCTCGATCTGGGACTTGAACAGGGGAATGACGCTGCCGTTGGAGCCGAGGACGTTTCCGAAGCGGACGGCAGCAAAGCGCGTCTTGGAGTTTTGCCCCATGACCTGCACGATCATTTCACAGATACGCTTGGAAGCGCCCATGACGTTCGTCGGGTTGACCGCCTTGTCGGTGGAGATCAGAATGAAGGCCTCCGCGCCGTATCGGTCAGCGGCGCGGGCTGTGTTGAGCGTGCCGAAGACGTTATTCTTGATGGCCTCGTTCGGGCTGTCCTCCATCAAGGGAACGTGCTTGTGCGCGGCCGCATGGCAGACGAGCTGGGGACGGTAGGTCTCAAAACAGACTCGACGCGGGTGCGGTCGCGGACGGAGCCGATCAGCGTGACCAGCTCCAGCTCCGGGTGCGTAAAGCGCAGCTCCTGCTGGATGGCGTAGGCGTTGTTTTCGTAGATATCGAAGATGATGAGCTGTTTCGGGTGCTGCGCTGCCACCTGACGGCAGAGCTCGCTGCCGATGGAGCCGCCGCCGCCCGTCACAAGCACGACTTTTCCTGTGATGAACGAGCCGATCTCTGCGAGATTCGGCTGCACCTTGTCACGGCCGAGCAGATCCTCCACGCGGATGTCGCGGATCTGCTTGACGCGGACCTGTCCGCTGGCGAGCTGATAAAGGCCCGGCAGGATCTGAAGCTTGCAGCCGGTCTTCTGGCAGATGTCCACGATCTGGCGCGTGTCACGGCGCGTGGCGGTCGGGATCGCGAAAATGATGTCGGTCACATGGTAGCGGCTTGCTGCCTCCAGAATGCAGTCTCTGCCGCCGACGATGGGAATGCCGCAGAGCAGCGAGTTTTTCTTGCCCGGGTCGTCGTCGATGATGCAGACGATGTTGTTCTGGCTCTGCTGGCTGCGCTTGAGCTCGCGCACGACCATCGAACCGGCGGCTCCGGCGCCGATGAGCATGGTGGGGCGCATGGGCGTGCTCTGCCTGCGGATGAAGCGGCGGAGTATGCGGTAGGAATAGCGGATGAGCGTCAGCGAGAGAAACAGGAGCAGCAGATCGAGGATCGGCATGCTGCGCGGAAGATAACAGCCCGTGACATAGCAGATCAGCTGTTCCAGCAGCGCCGAGCCGATCGAGGCAAAGAGAATATAGCGCAGCTCGTCGATGCTGGCGTACGCCCACAGGCTCCTGTAGAGGTGCAGCAGCGCAAACAGGAGAATGGAGAGCACGGAGTAGAGCGGCGCTGTTTTCAGATAGATCTGCGCAAAGCCGGACTCTGCCAGATCATTGATGCTGAACTCGAACCGGAGCAGCAGCGCTGCCAGCGCGGAGAAGTTGACCGCAAGCAGATCCAGAAGGATCAGCAGCACAACGCGCCGATGCAGCGTGTAGTCTCGTTTTACAGATTGGATTGCCATGAAAATGTCTCCTTAAGCGCCGGCCGTCGGGGCATCACCGGATGCCTGCGCGCGCCGGCTGCCATAGCCGTAGCCATAGCCGTAACCGTAATAGCCGCCGGAGGCGTGCCTGCCGGAGGCATAGTTGATGACGCAGCCGATGACGGGCAGCTTGCTGTCCGAAAGGATCTGCGCGCATTCGAGGATCTTCCGCTTTGGCGCGTAGTTCTGCCGGATGGTCAGAAGCGCGCAGTCCGCCGAGACAGCGACCTCTGCGGCGTCAGCCAGCAGCGCTGCGGGCGGGGTATCGAGTATGACATAGTCAAAGACGGTGCGGCAGGCATCAAAGAAGGGCCTGCACACAGGGCGCGTCAAAAGCTCTGCCGCGTTGGCGTCTGGTCTCCCGGCCAGCACGAGATAGAGCCCCTTGCTCTGGGCTTGGCGGACGATCTTCTGATAGGACGTTTCACCGCGCAGATACTCTGCCAGACCATCCTTGTTTTCAAGGCCGAGTGCGCGGGCGACCGATGGGTTTCTGAGGTCGCAGTCCACCAGCAGCACGCGCGCGCCGCCGCCGGCAAGCGCCTCGGCAAGGTTGATCGCAACCGTTGTCTTGCCCTCGCCGGGCGAGGCACTGGAGACAAGCAGGACCTTCATCCCGCTCTCGCGCATTTTCTTTTGCACGCGGATGCGCATGAGCTGTACGGCCTCAGAGAAGCCGGAGTGCGCCTCCGGCTGGAGGCAGAGCGCACGCTCGCTCTTTTTCCGGCTCCGGACGAGCGGCAGAACGCCAAGCGTGGGCAGATTCAGGATCTGCTTGAGCTCGTCCTCTCCGTGAACAGTGCTGCGGAGCGCCGCAAACACGATGCAGACGAGCAGCCAGAGCGCGGTGCAGACCAAAACGCTTTTTTTGACCGCGCCGCGATAGCTTCGCGTATTGTACGGTACGGACGGCAGTCCGCTTTCATCCAGCAGATTCATGACTGTCGGGCCGACGACGAATTCTGCGACGTCGGGATAGTTCTCAATCACGGCGTTTAGCACATTGTAGGCAAGCTGCGGGTCGGAGGAGGTAACGGTGAGCGTAAAAATGTTGGTGTTGTTCAGAACAGAGGCGGACACTGCCGGCATGGCAGAGATGCCGAGCTCACGCATAACACGGTCGTTCAGCGCACCGCTCGTCAGAATGTAGGGAAACGTTTTCGCCATCTGCTCCGCCGTGGCGGTGTTGTAGCTGCGGATCTCGGACTGAAGCGGGTTTGCGACATAGACCGTAAACGTTGCGCTTGCGCGGTACATCGGGCGGTAGGTGCGATAGGTGCGCCAGCAAAGAAGACCCGTGCAGACGGCGAGCGCCGCAATGAACAGCAGCAGTGTCTGCCGCATGGTGCGTAAGCCGTCGGTCAGAAGTTGATGCAGATCGATGCCCGCGATATTCACTTCTTTGTTTGTATTATTCTCCATAGCGTAGCTCCGTTCAGCGGCCATCTTTCCGGGCGGCGTCATAAGCGCCGTATTTGACGTACTTTCCGTAATGGCCGTAATGTCCATAGCCGTATCCGTAACCGTAACCGTAGCCGTAGCTGCTCTGCTCGGAGAGGATGGAGGCATGGCAGTCATTCAGCACGCAGCCGAGCAGCTTTGCGTTTGTGCCGCGCAGCGTGCTGACACAGGCGCGCAGCAGCGCTGTTCCGGCCTGATTTTGCCGCACGACCAGAACGGCGGCGTCGGCCAGCTCTGCAAGCGCCTCTGCGTCAGAACCGGCGGACATGGGCGGCGTGTCCAGAATGACGTAGTCATAGCGTGAGCGGACGGCGTCAAGAAATGCTGCCATGGCACTGGAGCTGACGAATTTACTGGAATTGCGGACGGACTGCGTCTGCAAAAGCAGCGACAGCGTGGGTGTATCCGATGCGCGCAGAATGGCGTCGCCCGGCGCAGCTGTGCCGCGAAGGACCTCCAGCGTTTCGTGCTGGACAGCGGGGATCTCAAGAATCTTGCGGCAGGCGGGCTTGCGCAGATCACAGTCGACCAGAAGCACGCGCTTGTGTTTCTGTGCCAGCGACAGCGCCAGATTGACGGCGATGGTGGATTTTCCCTCGTTTTCGAGCGCGCTTGTGATCAGAATGGTGTTGCCGCGCTCCGGCATGTGCTGCTCCAGCTTCCGCCGGAGCGTCCGGATGGTCTCGGTGTAGGAGAATGAGGTCAGCGGCTCGGTGATCAGGATGGAGCTCTTTTTACGGCGCAGCGCGGCGCGGAGCGTGCGGTATTTGCGCTCGTGCCGGATCTCGGCGAGCACGCGGCAGTCAAGCTTCCGCTCGGCCTCGCCAACGCTTCGGACGGCGTCACGCAGCAGAGAGATCATAAACAGCAGGACGCACATGCCGGCTGCGGTCAGCAGCGCGGCCTTTTTGGCGGCGCCCGCGGCATTCAGCGGGTTGGACGGTGCGGAAGGCACGGTGGGGCTTTGAAGCACCTCCAGAACCGTGTCGCCGATGACCTGCTGGGTGACAACTGAGTGGCAGTCGATGATGGCGTTTGTAACGAGAAAGGCGGTGCGGGGGTCACGGTCTGTGACGCACATGGTGAGCAGGTTCGTCTCCGCGACCGCCGAGGCCTCAATGCTTCCGTGGAAAGCGGGAATGCCGAGCGTCTCGACCACGGTCTTGCGCAGGACGGAGCTGTTCAGAATCTCAGAAAAGACGGCGGCAAGATTGCTCGTCGCAGAGAGATTCTGGTATACGGAGGAGGAGCTGTCCTGCATGGTGACAACGAACGTTGTCGTCGTGGTGTAGCGCGGCGTATATGTCGCCTCACTTCCGGCGTAAGCGCCGAGCGCGGCGATCAGTGCGAGCGCGGCGATCACATACCAGCGGCGCAGCACGTCGCGCAGGCAGACGATCGGGTCAAACGACAAAAGCTCGATGCTCTGCTCCTGCTTTGGTACTTTTTCTTCCGTCATGTCAGTCCTCCACAACCACAAGCAGGCGGCTCCTGCCGGTATAGCGTCCGTATGTCACGGTATAATCCACATAATATGTGCCGGGAACGGCGGTATCCACATTGGAGCTGACCTCCACATCCACGCCGGTCTGCGCGTGGTCGAGCAGGAACGTCTGCCCGCCCGCGTTCAATTCCTGAAGATACTGTCTCGGGGAAAAGGCGTCGCCTGTCTTCAGATAGAGAAGGTACGTCTCCAGCGTGATCTCCGCCGAGCCGGTCCCGCCGTCCGTCAGCAAAACGGGCGCGGTCAGATAAGACGTGTCGCCCAGCGCGTTTGTCACGCGGAACTGGACGGTGTAGTCACCGGCCTCTCGCAGCATGGAGCCGCCGCTAATGAGCGTGCCCTTGATGCGCTCGGTCAGGTCGCCGTCAAAGACGTCCTGTGCGCTGAGCGGCGCGAACGCGTCCGGTGAGACGCCCGCGCGGAAAATAAGCGGCGCGCTCAGGCTGAAGCGCGGACTTGTATAGTCGGAATAAAAGACCGTGCGCTGCGCCTTTGCCACATTTCCGGCGCGGTCAAATGCCGCGTAAGTCACGGTAAAGCGCTTGTCCGCCACAACGCCGCGCACAGACTCAACGATCAGAGACGGCGTCACATCACCGTCCCGTGCATCCGTCGCGGACATGCCTTCGAGAAGGCGTGTGTCCGGGTCGGCGACAGACAGCGTCAGCTCCTGCTGCGCCATGCTGATCTTGGGCGGCTCGCGGTCAGCAGTGCGCAAATAGCGGTACTGATACACGGCAAACGCCGCACAGCAGAGCAGCGTCAGAGCCAAAAGCAGAATTTTTCCCTTGTTTCGCACAGTCCATTCTCCTCAATCGAACCATCTCGGTTCGTCTGTTTCAATTTCAGTGTCGCGCAGTACACAGCGCGGATTTTGGTCGAGCAGCTTCCATGCCAGCTCGGTCGGGTACTCCCGCAGCAAAAAGGCCGCCGCATCGCGCAGCCAAGGCGTCCGCACGGTGGGGTAGTGGGCGTCGCTGGCGACGAATGACACAAAGCCGCGCTCGAGCATACGGTGCGCCAGCGTCTCCGCACGTTCACCGAAGCGGCCGAGCAGGCTGCCGCGGTTGATCTGCAGCAGGCAGCCCATGCTGACCCACACGCTCAAAAGCTGCGGCTGCGTCTGCGTATACGCATAGCGCTCCGGATGCGCCACGATCGGGCGCAGACCGAGCCGGAGAACGGAATGCAGGATGTCGGTCGCCTCCGGGCCGTAATCAGCGAACGGAAACTCAATGAGCGGGTAGCGAGATGAGGCCAGCGTGCACAGTGCGCCGCTTTTCAGGCGTTCGGCGGTCTGCGGCGTGCCGAAGATCTCCATGCCGGGATAAATGCGCAGCGGAAGACCGGCCTCACGCAGAGCGTGGGTCAGCAGGTCCACCCGCAGCGGAATGTCACGCGCGGCAACGCAGTGCACACCGGGCAGGTCACAGTGGGGCGTTGCGATCATGGCGCGCACGCCGCTTTGCAGCGCAAGCCGCGCCATCTCTACCGAGTCCTCCATCGAGGGAGAACCATCGTCAACGCCCGGTAGGATGTGCGCGTGGATGTCAATCATCGGTTTGCTCGAGCGCACCGATCTCGCTCAGCTGCCGCAGGAAATCCGCCGCGTCGGCACGTGCGGTTTCGGGGGCGACGTCGTATTCCGATACGACCGCCTCGGTAAGACTGTCAAGGCTCTGGTCGGTCTGCAGGGTCTTAAAAAGAAACGCGCCGATCTCGTTGAGCGTGACAAGACCGTTGATCCCGGATGCGCCGGGACCGACCGGAACGAGCATAAACTCTCCTGCGATCTCGCGGAGAAGAAAATCTGTGGAAGCTCTCATGTGTGCGTCCTCCTTCGGAAGCTGAGTATTTGATATACACGCTGAAGCCGGTGCCGCAGCGGCAGAAGATGCGTCCAGACGTGTGCGAAAAAATCCCACCAGAAGCATCCGGGCTTTTGGCATTTTCCCTTTCGCGTGGCAGAGCGCACCACGGCAAAGACCTGTTCTCTGCGGATGCCGCGCTCCAGCACGGTCTGTGCGTCTCCGGCGAGGCAGAGCGTGCCGTCGCGCGCGAGACGGATGATGCGGTGAAGGACATACGCGCCGTCATCGCGGCGGTATAAAACGATGTCGCCGGGGCGAAGCGGCGCTGCCGGCTTTGTGAGCAGGACGCTGTCGCGTCCGGGGACGAGAAACGGCGTCATGCTGCTGCCGGTGATCTCCAGCGGGAGCGCGTCTGCGGTCTCCAGCAGCTCGCGGTAATGCTCCAGCAAGGTCCCGGTATCAACGCTCAGATGTTTTCGCTGCATGCGTTTTCCTCTCGAACAATGCCGTCCGCAGCGCGGTAGCGGCGGCTGCAAATGGCGGCTGCCGCCGGGCGGTGCGTTGCGAAAATACAGGTATGGACGAACGGACTTTCCCGCAGGTTCCGAAGAAGCTGCGTCTCCGTCGCTTCATCTAGCGCGGAGGTCGCCTCGTCCAGAAGCAGAATCGGCGCCCCGCGCAGCAGCGCGCGCGCAATGGAAAGGCGCTGGGCCTGACCCTCGGAGAGTCCCTTTCCGTGACCGCCGAGGCGATGGTCGAGCTTATCCGGCAGTGCGCTGACAAACTCCCACGCGCAGGCGGCGCGGAGCGCGGCCTCCAGCCGCGCGTCGTCCGCATCGGGGTCGGTAAGACAGAGGTTTTCACGAATGGTGCCGGAAAACATGCTGTTTCCCTGCGGGACATAGGAGAAGGCGCGCCGTGTCGCGGCGGAAAGCGCGTATTCGGCGCCGTCGCAGAGAAGGCTTGCCGTGCCGCTTTTCGGCTGGATAAGACCAAGCAGCATGCGCAGCATGGTCGTCTTGCCTTCACCGGATGGGCCGGTCAGTGCAACGAATTCGTTTTCCGCGGCGTAAAAATCAGCGCTTTTCAGAACGGGCTCACCGCTCTGATAGGAGAAGGAAGCGCCGTGGATGCAGACGGAGACATGGCGCAGTTCGTCCGAGGTGAGCGTGTCCGCGCCGGATTCCGCAGGAAGCTGGGTGACGGCCATCACGCGTCCCGCAGAGGTCGAAATGGAGATTGCGGACGAGACGAGCCCGATCAGTGCGGAAAAGGAGGAGCTGAGTGCGGAAGCGAGCTGAAGGAACATGGTCAGCGAGCCATAGGTGATCGCGCCGCTCCACAGGCGGAATACGCCCCAGCCGAAGCACCCGGCGGAAACTGCCGCGCCCAGCAGGGACAGGCAGGCCGAGGTGCGCACGGAGAAGCGGTTGAAGTCAAGATATTCGCCGCGGTAGTTCCCCTGAAGCAGGAGCATACGGCGGTAAAACAGGCCGGTGATGCCAAAGGCCTTGATGCTGGTGATGTTGGACAGGGAATCCTCATAAAACGACATGACGTCGCTGGAGATCTCCTTCATTTTGCGGCTGTGGTCGCGCATCCGGCCCACGAGCAGGCGCGAGAGCAGCACACTGACCGGAATGGAGATCAGCGCGATCAGCGCCATGGTGGGGTCATAGCAGAGCATGATGACCAGTGCGCCTGTAAACTGCGCAAGTCCGGAAACAAGGCCCGGTGCGAAGCTCGTGACGCTTCCTGCAACGGTGTCTACGTCGCCGGTCAGGCGGCTGAGCAGATCACCGGAGCGAAAGTCCTCCAGCGGCTCCCACGCGGTATGAAGAATTGCGTGGTAGACCTCGGCCTGGATCTCATTGCGGACACGGATGTTGATCTTCGCGCCGATGCGGCTGCAAACGCCGCGCAGCAGGATGCTCGTGAGCATCATGCCCGCCATAACGGCGGCGGCGAGGCCGATGGAGCCGGTTTTGTGGCCGGTCACGGCGTCGATCAGGTATTTGGAGGCAACAGAGGTACCAAGGCCGAGCGCCGTGGACAGCAGCGCCAGCAGAACATGGATCACGACCGTCAAGCGGTAGCGGCGGATGTACGCCCAGATCCAAAGCGCCTCCTGATAGAACTCGCGAAGCCATCCGGAACGGAGCTTTTTGCAGACTCTCCGCACAAAATCCAATGTACCCACCGCCTCTCTGATGCCAAAACTCAGCAATATTATATTCTAGCACATTCAGGGGGAAATTGTCAATTTTTTGGCGGAAAAAGATGATCTCACAGGGATTTGAGGCGCGTCTCGATCAGGCGGAGATACGCGCGCGTCATGGCGCACATGTAATCGGGCGCCTGCGTATAGCTGCCGCTCTCGGCATAGCAGACGGCGGCGCACTGGTCGCAGGCATTTTTGACGGTGCAGGCGGTGCATTTCGCGGGCACCATGATCTCCTCGCGCATCGTGTGCAGCCGCTGCCAGCCCTCTGAAAAAGGCATTGCGTCCAGATCGACGCTGGGCTCGGTCATCATCCCGCACGGGCGCATCTGCTGATCCCATGTGACCCAGAACGTGCTGCTTCCGGCGCGGCAGCGGAGCTTTTGCGTCGGAAGCTCCTGACACTCGTTGTCGGGGTCCGGCACACTGCCGCCGGAGAGATACGTCTGCCACCGCAGGCGCAGTTCGTCGTGCGTGAAGCGGGAAAGGTCATAGCGCACCTTTTCCTCGGCAGCCTCGTCAGGGGACATGCGGTCGGCGTCGTAGCAGCCGTGCTCGCAGGCACGGACAGGCGGGAACATATAGCAGGCCGCCTGAAGGGGGAGCTGGTGCTCCGCCGCAAAATCGTATACGGCCTGCGCGTCGTGGCGGTTGTAAGGTGTGACGGAGAAATTGAGCTTGACGATCACGCCCGCGCTTTGCAGGTTCAAAATCGCGCGGACAACGCGCGCATATGCCTCGCGGCTGCCGCAGAGCGCGCCGTAGGTCTCCGGCGACGCGCCGTAGAGCGTGATGTTGATGCGGCGCGGCGGATTTGCGGCGAAAAGCTCGACCATATCATCGTCTATCAGCGATGCGTTGGTGTTGACCGAGAGAACGAGCCCCATGCGCTTGCAGCCGGTGTAGATTTCACGAAAATCCGGGCGGAGCAGCGGCTCACCGCCGGTCAGCAGGAGCATCAGCGTTCCCTCGCGGCAGCACTGCTCCGCAAGCGCGAGCCATTGCGCCGCACTGCGTTCGGCAGCGCGTGCAGCCGCGTCATGTTCGGCGCGGTGGATGTAGCACATTTTGCAGCGGAAGTTGCAGCGCGGCGTCAGCTCGAACGTGCCGGAAAGCGGCACGCCCAGCATGTCCGCGCGCGCGAACAGGCGCTGGTTGTAAATGTCATAGGCGTTCATAAGCGCCTCCTGTTTCATATATTTCAGAACCCGTCGCGGACGAGTGCATGTCCCAGTGTTTCGACGGCCCGCACGTCCGGCGTGCAGGCGAGGGCGTAGACCGGTGCGGCGGAGATGAGGTCGAGTAGCAAGGACAGCGTCCGCTGCCATTCCTCACGGACGGAGGCGTCGGCAAAGGCATTTTGCGGCAGCAGCGCCAGCGCCTCGGACGCGCCGAGACGGCGAATGCGGTTTTCGGGGGCCTGCGAAAGCAGGACGATGCAGCGCAGCGGCATGGAGACGTTGCGGCAGATGCCGCTCGTGCCGGAGAAGGGCACGCCATGAACCGTCGGTGCACCGTCAAGACGGACGGCGGCCTTGTCGCCGTTGAGGACTTCTGCGCCGCGATGCTGCGCCCAGAGCGCAGCCTGCGTGGATTTTCCGGTCTGACTGGGGGCGGAGAACAAGATCGCGCCCTGCGGCGTGCCGGTGTACGCCGCGTGAAAAACGAGCGTGCTGTGATACAGCAGGAGCTGCGGCAGGGATATGCCCGGCCACAGATAGTTGGAGCGCGTGGCCCACTGCCAGTACTCCTGCCGGGCGCGGCAGGTGACTGTCTGCGGCGCGTCGAGGCGGTAGGAGGAAAGCAGATACGGCTCCGGGCGGAAAACGTCCTTCGTCAGGCGGAGGACGGTGCTGCCGTCGCGCCAGACCTGCTTTTCACCGCGCTGGGCGAGGAACTCGCCGCGCGGCGTCAGCTGCTCGGACGGCGAGACGGTGAGCGTCACGTCGGGGGAGGCGGGAGCAGTCTGAAATACGGCTGCGTCCTTGTCGATGCGCATGGCAAGCGGCGCGGAAACGCGGAAGCGGACGCCGCAGAATTCGTAATAATAGTCCAAAATTCGACCCTCCTGAGACTGGAAAAGCGCCCACGCCCGCAGGGGCGTGGGCACTTGCTTGTGGTGCGCAATTAGGATGTGAAGATCTGATTGGCGCCGGTGAATTTGCAGTAGAATTCAAAACCGGGAAGTTGACTGGCGCACTGATCACCGCTAGAGAAAGCATCATTGGGATTACCTGTAAACCCCAAGCCCTCCAAATAGGCGAGGTACTGGTCGTATGTCCACTTGTAGCCGGGCATACAGCCGTTCAGACAGAGCGCATCGTTGGCTGAGACGGTAAGGAGCGTCAGCGCGGGCTTTTCATAAACTTTCATTTGTAACACTCCTTTCTCAGCCGTTGACGGTGATCGGGGCGCTTGCCACGCCGTTTGCGTCATAGGCGATGATGGTATAGGTCTTGGACTCATACTTTCCGAGCGTCTCGCCGAACTGAATGAGGCGCGTCTTCTGCCAGCTCGCGTAGTAGCGGCTCGGCGTGTACTTGACGCCGTTGACAGTCACATAGGAGACGTCGTTGGAGATGGTGATGAGCACCGAGACACGCTTGTTGCGGAGCATCGGCAGCGTCGTTGCTCTGGCGGTGAAGGTCTTGGGCTGGAAGGCCTGCGGCTGCCCTGCGGACAGGCCGAGTGCAGCGCAGAGGCTTGCGCGAAGGGCGTCCTCGTCGATCTCGCTGGCGCTCATGGTCTTGGCACCGCTCGGGAGCTTCACATTGCCGATGGCAAGCAGCGCGTCACCGCGGTTTGCGATGACAAAATTACCGCTTGAATCCTTTGTGATTGTGTAGTACATCTCCGTGTTGGTGTTGATCGAAGTGGGAGTACCATTCTCGCTGGTGGCCCACTGGGCAGCACCCTGAACTGCGCGGAGGCTGACCTGAATCGTGTCACCGGCATTCTCAACCTTAAAGGCAACGGACAGACCACCAGCAAGGTAAATCTCGTTCTGCGGGCCGCCGGCACTTTCATAACCATTGATAGCGGAGCCGCTATACTGGCCATTTTCGGTATAGGCCGTGATGACCTCGTTCTTCACAACGTCAATGATATTCTCATAGACCATGTTCTGCTCAGAGGCAATGTACTTTTCACCAATTGCGTCGTTGGAGTCGGAGCTGCGGTAGACTCGGAAGGCGTCAATGGCGAGATTCGTACCCTCCGGACGCGCGGGCTGCTGAACCGAGTACAGGTCGGCATAGACGGCGAAGGAGTCGGTCTGGGCAGCGGATGCGGTGTCATCGAAGCGGACAAACTCCACGTCATCGAGTGACAGACCATCCTCGGCAAGATCGTGTGCCATCTGACTCCAAACGGCCTGATCGGCATAGCTGGCGGAAGCGGCAAAGTCGCTGATGGCGCTGACTGCGCCGAACGTGGCAGCTGTGTTGGTGTTGCTTGCGGCAATCGCCGGTGCGTAGTAGGCACGAATGTTGACGCTGTAATGGGCATCGCTCTCAAGCTCGACATGGGCGAAGGGAACCTGATTCAGAGTTCCGCCATTGTAGCGCGTGTCAACCAGAACAGGCTTTTTGGCAGCACTCGGGTTATCGACATTGGAAATGATCATCATGAGCATCGCCGTGTTCGCATCACAGGTGCCGATGACATCAAGAGCATTGCCGTAGAACTCAGCAGTCAGGGGCTTCGAGACGGAGCTTTCCTTGCTCAGATTGGAGACTTTCCATGCACCATTGGAGCCGGTGCTGTTCTTGTAAGCGTCATCATAGCCGAAAATCGCTTCCACATCGTTCTTATGGGTGGCTTGCTTCGTGCTGCCAAGAGAGCCTGCTGTATCCAGTGTCCAAGACAGACGGTTGGCGCTAGTATCTTCTGCTGGCGTCAGGAAATTCTCCTCATAGAGAATGTTCGAGGCGGGGATGACGCCGATGGTGATTGTCTTGGAGAGAGTTGTCGCACCTCTGTACATGATCTGGAAGTTTGCGGTCGAGATCGTGTTGTCGCTGAACGTTGCGGTTCTGGTATAGATGATCTCGTGGCTTGCCGCATCGTAGCGGAGCGTGCCATGCTGGGTGTTATAATCAGTGGTACTGTCAAGCGGAACGCCATTGGCATAGACGCCCTCAACTGTGCTCAGATCGTTATCGATCAAGTCTTTCAGCGGAATGCGGAGCGGCAGACCGAAGTCGAGGACATACTGCTTTGTGAGCTTGGCATTGTCGATGACATAATGGAGCGTCAGCGTCTTGCCATCCGCAGAGACATCCGCACCGTTGTATTTGTAGAAGCCGCTCTGGTACTTCGGTGCAACGTTCGGGATTTTGGCGACATTCTTGTTGAAAGTCTGATGGTTGCCAGCGGCGTTCACAACATACGCTTCATCGGGGAGATAGTTTGGTTCGCTGGGGGCTGTGCCGCTCCACTTGCGATCATCGGGGATGGCGAGAGAGGCGTTGTTGTAGTGCAGGCTGTTGTCGTATGTGGGTTGAGCATCGTCAGCATTGTAAACCATGGCGATCTGAGATCGCAGGATCGTCTCATTGTCCGTATCGTTGTGATAGACAATATTCAGGTTCGTATCCTTCTGAATCGGCTCGAGATAGATCAGAACGAGCTTTGCGGTGTTCTTGGCAGACCATGTGCATTTTGCCTTGATCTTCTCATCACTGGCGTTCACCATCGGAGTGGTGCCATCGGATTTCTGCCAGACCACGGTCTCATCGTACCATTCTGCACCGCTCTCCAGTTCAACCTTATTCCATGTGATGGTGTCGGAGGTGTGCCAAACATTAGCAGATGTATTGCTTTTGCGCACACCGTCTGTGATGGTCATTTTGCTGATGGTGTAGTTTTCGTTGACCTTCGGGGAGACGATGCCGATATTACGGCTATCCCAATAGTTGAAGATCGTGGTCGCCTGACTGTACATGTTGTCCTCAGTCGGCTGAACCGTGCCGTCGGGGTAGACGACTGCGATCGTCAATGCAGCCTGACCCTTGTTGCTGCTGGTGTCCGGCGTTGTGGTGTTTGTTCCATAGCCCCAGTCCTTGACGTAGGTATCCACGTCCTTTGTGACTTCTGTCTTTTGCAGGTAATAGGCAACGAGCTGATCGCTGGATTCGAAATACGTCCACGTGCCGTCCAGCGTCTTATACTGCCATGCACCTGCGTGGTAGCGCACATGTGTCAGCGTGGTGCCCACTGCTGTCTGGTCAACGCCAGCCTTGTCGGTCTGTTTGTGAGCGGAATCCAGACGAACGGTCATCCAATAGTAAACAGTTTTGGTGCCATCGAAGAAGCCATATGCCGGATTGGGAGCAAGCGTAGAAAGCGCTATGCCCTCGTCCGTGGATGCGCCCGCAGCGGAAGTAGAAATGGTTTTGCTCTGAGGGGTGGATGCAGTTGTACCCTCATAGACCTTGTTGTTGGTGATCCAGTATTCCAGCGTCAAATCGCCGGTCAGCGCATTGTCCGGAGCTTTGTCAACGACCTCAATCAGATAGGTGACATTGCCAACCTTGATGCTGGTTTCGCCAACCGCGAGACCCTTAAAGGTGATCGTGGTGGAGGCGGGAACGGCCTCGGTTCCGGACTTGGTGTAGACGGTGATGCTATTATTAGACTCGCCGTTAATAACCGGCGTGACCGTTGCGCCGCCATCTACAGAGTAGCCAACGTAGTAGTAGGTAAAGATAATATAATTACTACTATAGTAGGCATACACTGGGTAGTAATTTCCATCAACCTGATAGAAATAATCAGTCTTTGCCCAGTCCGTGTTGTTGCCTGCCAAGGTGCTATACTTCACGTACTTGGCTTGATAGGAAACCGTTGCCGGAGACCCATCCTGACCTGTCACAGAGACAGATGCAATATTAGCGTTGTAATTGCTCTTGTCAATCTTGTCTGCGCCACTATTGTTTACGCCATCCTGCGTGCGCGTGATCGTCTGACCGACAGTGAGCGTGACCGTTTCAGTCCTCGGCGCATCGGGGTCAGAGACCGTCAGCGCAAAGTTTGCCGTCTGCGTGGGATCGTCCGGATTGGTGGCGGTGATGGTCACGTTGCCAGCCTGCAAAGCCGTCACGTTGACGGAGTTGCCGGTCACAGCGGCGCTGCGGGTGGCGACCGGCGGTGTAAGCTCGACAATGCCCTCCGGAGAGGCCGTCCAGATGGCGGTCATGCCCTCGGGCACGCGCAGCGTCAGCGCACTGCCCATGGTCAGGGTGCCGCCGTTGGGAACATCACCAACGACCTTGAATACAGGCGTTGTGGAGCCGGGCTTCGTTTCCGGAAGCGTGCCGCCGAATGCCGTGATGGTGTCAGCGGTCTTGCTGATAACGCTGGCTTCGGTCTCAGCACCGGGATAATCTCCCCAAATGCAGAACATCGCACCGGCGGGGTTGCTGATCTTGCCGCCCTGGAATTCGGTGTAGTCAAATCCGGCGGCCTTCGTGGGGCTGCACTGCCAGTCGCTCTTGCCAAGCACCCAGTAGTAGTCGCCGTGGGTATTGACCAGCTTGAAGCCCTTGCTTGCAAGCGTTGCGGCGGGCATCGGCGAATAGCTGCTCCAGCCGTTCGACCAATAGCAGATGATGATATCGGTGTCAAACGTGCCGCTGGAGGTGTTGCTATTAAAGTAGATGCCGTCATTGAACGCCATCGGCGTCATACCGGCACCCTTGATCATCGCCGCGACGTCGTTGACATAATTGACATAATAGCTGTATTTGCCGGTAGACTGGAGGTTGCCGAACCCCATGCTGCCTGTCTTGTACTTGTCGTTTGCGTATTCGTCCGCGCCCATGTTAAAGAGCTTACAGCCCTTGCCGGCAAAGTAGGTGATGTACTTCTGGAGCAGCGCCTGCGTGAACGCCACGGCGGTGGTATTGGTGACGTCAATGGTGCGGACGGAGCCGTTGTAGGAGCAGTTCTTACTCGTCAGGCTCGAAGCTGCGTACAAAATGGCGTCCATGTGCCCCGGCGTGTTGACGCAGGGGATCACGCCCATGCCCTGGGAATTGGCATAGGCAATGATGGTGTCCATCTCGCTCTGCGTCAGCTCGTCAACAAGGAAATTGTAGTATTTCTCGTTGCCCGCGTGGATCGCGCTGGAGACAGCTTCGCTGGTGTAGGTCGTGCCGTTTACGGTCAGGCTCATGTCGTCCAGCAGGAGACGCAGGCCGTCATTGCCGACTGCAAGCTGGATATAATTGAAGCCAGCCGCAGAGGCGTTGTCGATGAGCTTCTTGATGCTGTCAACAGAATAATACTTTCTGCCGCAGTCAAGGAACATGATGCTGTATTCATAATCGGTCTTTTCCGAAGCCTGCATCTCGACGGGCTCGGCTCTTTCGAGGAGCTGCTCGGTGTCCAGTTCGCCTGTCAGGTCCCACCCGTCGGCCAGAGCCGAAACGGGCAGAACGCCGACCATCAGGACAAGCACGAGCAGCAGGGAAAGAATTCTGGTCAGATTCTTTTTCATGGTATGCTCTCTCTCCTTACTCTTATGTGATGGCTTGTTTCAAAACAGTGATCTGACTGTGATAGACTCAGCGGCCGCCGAGACCGGCTGTGCCGTCAACGACTTCGCCGGGGTTCGCGGCGGAGTTGGCGTCGGACCATTCACGCTCGAACTTCGCCCAGTCGCGGACGGGCAGCGGCGCGGTCCACTGTTCGTAATCGGTGATGGAGACGCGGTCGTAGTCGTGGGAGTTGGTGGCCTCCTGCACAACGGCGTAGTACCACACGTTCTTGTCCATGTTGTCCGGCCAGGTGATCATGTCCTTCTCGGGCAGCAGACGATCCTTGTGCGGCGTGCGGCGCAGCGTGTTGTTGACGATCTTCATCGCCTCGGCGCGCGTGATCAGGTTGTTCGGACGGAACGTGCCGTCGGCGTAGCCGTTGACGATGTTCAGCTCAACGGCGAGGTTGATGTACTTGGTGTACCATGCGCCCGCCACGTCGGTGAAGTTGGTGCCGAGCGTCTGGTCAACGTTCACATCGAAGAAGCTGACCGCGATCTTCGCAAACTCGGCGCGGGTGATGCCGGCGTTCGGACGGAACGTGCCGTCGGGATAGCCGCTGATGACGCCCATGTTGGTCAGCGTGGAGATGGCGTTGTTATACCATGCGGTGGCGCTGACGTCGGAGAAACTGTTGGTCTTGGACCAGTACTTGTTGCGGGACTCGTCCTTGAGCATCCGGAAGAAGATGGTCGCGACCTCGGCGCGCGTGACGTTGCGCTCGGGATGCACCATGCCGTCCTTGTAGCCGATGACGTAGGCAAAGTGGTCTTCCGTGTTCAGATCGCCCGGCGTGATGCTGCCGGAGGGCTTGGTCATGTCGGTGCGCTTGAGAAGCACGCGGACTTCGTTCGACCGGTTATCTGGATATCCAGATAACCGGTCTAATCCCGAGGATTGAGTTA
>OHJY01000172.1_pt1 | contig 27008 bp, 28 predicted proteins | sample 1568681 | NCBI WGS metagenome assembly OHJY01 (sample SAMEA3879540, study PRJEB24766) | human gut metagenome | biome: human-associated habitat; feature: feces | place: USA | collected 1985/1987
TCTCCGTAGTGCTCGGGGTCGTAGGAACGGCCGCGGGCATAGGGGCGGTCGCCGATACGGCCGCTTTCATTGGTGGAATTTTTCTTCTTGGTGGCCTTGGCAGCCTGCTTTTCCGCGCGCTTTTCCTTGAGCGTCTTCTTTTCCGCCTCTTCGGCAGCAAACTTGCGCTGCTGCTCGCGGGCGGCTTCCATGCGGCGCAGACGATCCTCGCGCTTCTGCTTTTCCTTCTCGCTGATCTCGTCTTCCATGTGGTTCTTATAATACTTGGTCAGAGCCTTTTCCTGAATGGCGTAGAGCAGGGAGTTGACGATCCAGTAAACGCCGAGAGCCGCGGGCAGCGTAAAGCCGATCCACAGGGACATAAGCGGCATCATCCACATCATCATGCGGCTGGAGCGGGCGGTGGCGTCGTTGCCTTCGGCGGCAACGTTGCCTGCCATGGACACCTTGGACTGCAAAAAGCTCAGTCCAGCGGAAATGAAGGGGATCAGCACAACGCCGATGATGGGCCAGCCGCCGGTGAAGAAGTCCTTCCACACGTCCGTCGGCATGACGGTGAGGTCAAGGCCGAGGAAGTTGTAGTTTACGTTGAGAAGTCCGTCGAACTTGCCGGCAAACTCCGAAAAATTATCGGAGATGAACTTGGCAAGGCCGATCTCTTCATAGCCCACGCGCACGCTCTCGGCGTTGTAGCCGAGGGTGGTGGCAAGGGAGGTGATCTCCGTCACGACGTCCTTGGAGAGCAGCATGAAGCGGCTGAGCGGCTGGCGGATGATGGAATAGAGTGCGATGAGGATGGGGAAGGGCAGGAAGCTCCACAGGCAGCCGCTCATGGGGTTCACGCCCTCCTGCGTGTAGAGGAGCTGCATCTCCTCATTCATGCGCTGGGGATTGTTGGCGTATTTCGTCTGGATCTCTTTCATCTTGGGCTGGAAGAGATTCATGCGCATCATGCTCTTTTTCGACTTCATCTGGAAGGGCAGGGTGATGAGCTTCACGACGAGCGTGAAGAGCACCAGTGCCCAGCCGTAGGAGCCGGTCAGCTCATAGAAGGTGCGCAGGATCCAGGCGAAGGGAACGCAAATGTAATAGCCGATCGTTGACATTCTTTGGTTTCCTCCGTGGTTTTAAGTTCGGTCACGGGACCGGGTCGTAGATCTTTCCGCCCTTATAGAACGGATGGCATCGCATGATACGCTTGAACGCAAGCCAGCCCCCCTTAAAAGCGCCGTACTTCTCGATGGCCTCGAGCGCGTACTGCGAGCAGGTGGGGATAAAGCGGCAGCAGGGGGGACGGTAGGGCGAGATCGCCGCGCGATAAAACCGGATGAGAGAAAGCATGAGCTTTTTCATGCCTGAACCTCCCAGAGGCCGAGCTTTTTGCACGTTTTTTCAAACGCGCGCTTGAGCTCCCAGTAATCCGCATGCGCAGCCCTTGTGCGGGCGACGACGATGATGTCGTAGCCCTGCTTCATCTTCCCCTGGCTGAGGCGGAAGATCTCGCGGATGCGGCGGCGGACACGGTTGCGCACGACGGCATGGCCGAGCTTGGTGCTGACCGTGATGCCGAGGCGATTGTGCCCCAGCCTATTTTTCCGGTAATAGACCACAAGGCAGGACGAAACACCGGATTTACCCTTTGCGTACATCCGGCGGAACTCGTAATTTTCCTTGATGGTGGTGGTGCTTTTCACGCGTGATCTCCCTGCTGCTGCGGTTTTGTCCGTATAGCCTGCAAGGGACGGCGATCGAAACACATTCTCATCAGCCGTCCCTCATTGTTTCATCTGTAGCATACGATACGCAAGTTGCTCCCGCTCTTAGTGGGTGAGACGGGCGCGGCCGCGTGCACGACGACGGGCAAGAACCTTGCGGCCGTTGGCAGTGGACATTCTCTTGCGGAAGCCGTGCTCCTTGGAGCGCTGGATCTTCTTGGGCTGATAGGTGCGAGAAGTAGCCATTTCGTTTTACCTCCTGAAAAATTTTACCGGCAGAGACCTTCCAGCCGCTGCACTTACTCGACGGCGGGCGGAGAAAAAATCTTTCTTCGCGAACCGCAGTTGATAAAAGAAATGCCGTATTGACGCGGCATACGGGGAGTATTATATCGGTTTTTCCGCATTCTGTCAACCAAAAATACAAAAATTGGTGCATGTTTCCATTGTCCGCAAGCACTTGTGCTTGCGGAAGAAAAGAGAATCAATCCCTTGTGTTCTTTTGCCTGATTCCGCGCCGCTTTTCCATGGAAAAACAGCATTTTATATTTAGAATAAGTGTTGCGTCTGCGCGCGATTTTTGGTATAATATAGGGAGTTAATTTTCGGCTCTTACAAGCCTTTTATTCCAACAAAGAAAGGAGCGCTTCCGTGAACTCTGTTGCAGACATCTGGAAGATCGTTCTCTCCCGTCTCAGCCAGGATCTGTCGGAAACGACCATCTCCACCTGGTTCGACGAGGTGGAGGCCGTGTCCATCAAAGATCTCACGCTGTACCTCCACTGCCCGAACGATTTCAAGCGCAGCACCATCGAATCCATGTTCGCAGACCGCATCAAGGATTCCCTGCGGGACATTTATTCCGCCGATTTCGACGTTAAGCTTTTATCGAGCGCTGAGAGCGCGGCGCTGTTCACCCCAGAAGAGAAAAAATCCGCTTCGCTGTTCGATTCCAGCGAATTCACCTTTGATACCTTCGTCGTGGGTGAATCCAACAAAATGGCCTATGCCGCCGCCCGCGCCGTGGCGGACGGGGCGAGCGACCACTATAACCCCCTCTTCATCTACGGTGACTCCGGCCTTGGCAAAACGCACCTCATCTACGCCATCGCCCACCAGATCCGCTCCACGCGCCCCTCGTCCAAGATCATCTACATCAAGGGCGACGATTTCATCAACGAATTCATCGAGCTCGTGCGCGCCGGCCGCGGCAGCGAGTTCCGCGCCAAGTACCGCGACGCCGACCTTCTGCTCGTGGACGACGTGCAGTTCGTTGCCGGCAAGGAGCAGGTGCAGAACGAATTCTTCCATACATTCAACACGCTCTATGAGGCGGGCCGCCAGATCGTTCTGACCTCCGACCGTCCGCCCTCTGAGATGAATCTGCTCGACGACCGTCTGAGAACGCGCTTTGAGTGGGGCCTACTCGTTGACGTGCAGCCGCCTGACTTTGAAACGCGCCTTGCCATCGTAAAGAACAAGGCCGCCCAGTGGGGCACGGTCATCGACGACGACATTGCCAAGTACATCGCCGAGAACGTCACCTCCAACGTCCGCCAGCTTGAGGGAACAATGAACAAGATCCTCGCCTACCGCGACCTCATCGGACGCGAAATGGACGCCGACGCTGCGCACCGCGCGGTCGAGGACTTTATGAAAAAGAACGCAAACCTTGCCCCCACGGCCGCCATGATCATCACCGAGACCTCGCGCTATTTCGGCATCGACGAAGAGGTCATCAAAGGCCCCTCCCGCAGCCGTGAGGTGGTCAACGCCCGTCAGGCGGCGATGTATCTCGTGCGCCGCATGACAAATCTCTCCACGCCGGACATTGGCCGCGAATTCGGCAAGCGCGATCATACGACCGTCATCCACTCGCTCGATCAGATCGAAAAGAAGATGAAATCCGATCCTGTTTTCAACCAGACGATCAAGGAGATCACCATCAACATCAACTCCAAGCGGTAAAAAGTTTTCCACATTATCCACAGAGTTGTGCATAGGGAAGATGTGGATAAATTTTTCTTGATTTTTTGCTGTGGAAAGTGATGCCGCTTTTCACCATTTTCCTTGGGATAAATTTTCCTTAGGATTTCTTGTAAAAATTGGGTTTTCCACAGTTTTGCGCCCCTACTGCTGCTATTTCTAAAACCTATCCTTTTTCTTTTCCAAAAGAGAAAAATTCCACCCTTTTTACGAAAGGAACGCCGCTATGAAATTTTCCTGCGAAAAGCTGCTGCTGCAAAATGCAGTGAACACCGCCTCCCGCGCCGTCGCGGCGAAAAGCTCCATTCCTGCGCTCGAAGGTCTGCTCCTGACCTGCGCCGGAGAAAAGCTGACGGTATCGGGCTACAATATGCAGATCGGTATCCGCACACACTTTCCCGTGGAAGCGGCGGAGGACGGCGAGCTTGTCGTCAACGCCCGGCTGATCGGCGAAATTTTGAGAAGACTGCCCGACGATGTCGTGACCTTCACCGCGGACGACAAATTTCTCATTCATCTTTCCTGCGGCGACGCAGACTTTGACATTATGGGTCTTTCCGCCGCGGATTTTCCCGAGCTTCCTGAGGTCGAGGAGAAGTACGCCGTGCAGATCGCCGAAAAAACGCTCAAGGCCATGATCCAGCAGACGAGCTTCGCCGTTTCGACAAACGAGGCGCGCCCCGTGCACATGGGCTCTCTATTCGAGGTCTGCGCCGACGGGCTGACCGTCGTCTCTGTCGACGGTTTCCGCCTGGCGCTGCGCAAAGAACCGCTTGAAAAGATCGAGGGCGGCGCATTTTCCTTCGTCGCGCCCGGCACGGCGCTCAACGAGGTCGAGCGCATCTGCGAGGAGATCGACGAGAGCGTGACCATCACGCTCGGACAGCGCCACATCTTATTTGAAGTGGGCGAGACGGAGCTCATCTGCCGCCGCCTCGAGGGCGAGTTCCTCGACTATAAAAACGCCATTCCGCGCCGCAATCCCATCAATCTCGTCCTCGACACGAAAACGATGCTCCAGAGCCTTGAGCGCGTGAGCGTCGTCATCAGCGAAAAGCTCAAGAGCCCCGTGCGCTGCCTTTTTGAGGACAATAAGGTGACAATGTCCGCCAAGACGGCGAGCGGCGACGCCAAGGACGTCTGCCGCATCGCGGGCGACGGACAGGGGCTGGAGATCGGCTTCAACAACCGTTATCTGATGGACGCGCTGCGCTATGCCCCGGCCGACACCGTGAAGATGGAGCTGAACACCGGCATTTCGCCGGCCATCATCGTCCCTGTCGACGGCGAGGAGAATTTCCTCTACATGGTGCTGCCCGTGCGCTTGAAGGCGAATTAAGACAGAAATTTCAATACAACTGGTATAAAATAATACAACGATTTCCTCTTGGAATCGCTGTGCTGAGAGGACCATTTATGACTGAGATCACGATTACAACCGAATTTATCAAATTGCAGGATCTTTTGAAGCTCGCCAATCTCGTCGGCACCGGCGGCGAGGCAAAGATCGTCATTCAGGAGGGCGAAGTCTGCGTCAACGGCGAGGTTTGCACGATGCGCGGCAAGAAGATTCGCCCCGGCGACACGGTGGCCTACGACGGCGAAGAGCTGACGGTCTCCTATGCGAATTGACGCGCTGAAGCTTCAAAATTTCCGCAATTACGACGCGCTGGACGTTGCGTTTGCGCCGGACTGCAACGTCATCGTTGGCGAGAACGCGCAGGGCAAGACGAATCTGCTCGAAGCGATCGTCTATTTGTCGAGCGCACGGTCTCCGCGCGCAAGGGCGGAAAAGGAGCTCATTTCCTTTGGAAAGAACGAGTGCTCGATCAGGGCGGACGCTTTTGCCCGCTCGCGCGAGTTTCTGCTTGAGATATCCCTTGCCGCGGGCAGGAGGAGAAAGATCCTCATCAACAAAGTGCCGGCAAAAAAGGGCGGCGAGCTGAGCGACGTGCTTGGCGCGGTCTACTTCTGCCCGGAAGATCTATTGCTCATCCGCGACGGCGCGGCGGCCAGAAGAAGATTCATGGACGATGCGCTCTGCCAGCTGCGCGCGCGCTACGCCCAGGCCCTCTCTGACTATCACAGAGCCTACGAACACAAAACGCGCATTCTGCGCGACAGCGAGGAATATCCCTCGCTGCTCGATACCCTGCCGGAATTCGACCTGCGCATGGCGCAGAGCGGCGCGGTGCTTATCTACTACCGCGCGCGCTTTTGTGAGCGGCTGGCAGAATATGCGGGCATCGCGCACCGCGAATGCTCCGGCGGCAGGGAAGAGCTGGGCGTCACCTATCAGACGGTTTCGACGATCTCTGACCCCCTCGCGCCGATCGAAACGATCTACGAGCAACTGCGCGCGCATCAAGCCTCACACGCACTTGCGGAGCGAGCCTCGCGCATGTGCCTTTCGGGGCCGCACAAGGACGACATCGCCGTGACGATCGGCGGCGTGAATGCGCGGCAGTTTTCCTCGCAGGGACAGACGCGCACGGCGGCGCTCGCCTTCAAGCTCGCCGAGCGGGAGATCTACCGCGAGATCACGTCCCGTACGCCGCTGCTGCTGCTCGACGATGTGCTCTCCGAGCTTGACCCGAAGCGGCAGGAATACGTATTGAACCGTATCTCCGGCGGACAGGTGTTCATCACCTGCTGCGAGGAGGACCGGCTGGGAACGCTTTTGAGCGGCAAGGTCTTCTGCATTGCAAACGGCGCAGTGGTATAAAGGAGAAAGCAATGTATCTGCACATCGGCAACAACGTGATGCTTCCTGAAAAGCACATCATCGGCGTTTTTGACCTTGAGATCACCTCGCAGTCGAAGCGCACGTCGGAATTTCTGCGGCAAGCGGAGGAGGAGAGTCTCGTCATCGACGCCTGCGAGGACATTCCGAAGTCCTTCCTCGTGTGCGACCACCCCTATCACCCGCAGCTCGTCTACTTGTCCGAGCTCTCGAGCGCGACGCTGCAAAGAAGAATGGAAGAGCAGCAGTAACAGCAGCGGACATCGCGCATGTTCCATAAAAAGACATTGTTCGAGGCAGGGAGAAACGGGCCGGAAACGGCTCCGACCCGGTTCTTCCTGCCTGATGACGAAAGGAGAACCCAAATGGCAGACAATGAGATCCTGCAATCCACGGCAGTGGATGAGACCAACGACTACAACGCCTCGGAAATTCAGGTGCTTGAGGGCCTTGAAGCGGTGCGCAAGCGCCCGGGCATGTATATCGGCTCCACGTCCTCGAGCGGCCTGCACCACCTCGTTTACGAAATTGTGGATAACTCCATCGACGAGGCGCTTGCGGGCTACTGCACGGAGATCAAGGTGACGATCAACGAGGGCAATACCATCACCGTTGTCGATAACGGCCGCGGTATCCCCGTCGACATTCAGGCGCAGACGGGGCGCCCCGCGCTCGAGGTCGTCTATACCGTGCTGCACGCGGGCGGTAAGTTCGGCGGCGGAGGATATAAGGTCTCCGGCGGTCTGCACGGCGTGGGCGCGAGCGTCGTCAACGCCCTTTCCGAGTGGCTGACGGTGCAGGTGCACAAGAACGGCAACATCTACGAGATGAAATTCTCCCGCGGCAAGATCACGCAGGAGATGACCATTGTCGGCTCGACCGATCATACGGGCACGACCGTTACGTTCAAGCCCGACCCCGAGATGTTCGAAGACCTTGAGTACTCCTACGAAACGCTCCACACGCGCATGCGCGAGGAGGCTTTCTTGAACGCGGGTCTTCGCATCACGATCGAAGATAAGCGCACGGCGAGCGAGGAAAAGAGCGAGAGCGAGCGCCGCGACTCGATGTGCTACGAGGGTGGTATCCGCGAGTTCGTCACGTGGCTCAACAAAAAGAAAGACCCTCTGCACAATAACGTCATCTACATGAGCGGCATGAAGGGCGACTCGTTCGCGGAATTGGCGCTCCAGTATGACGATGGCTATCAGGAAAATATCCTCTCGTTCGCCAACAACGTCCACACGCCCGAGGGCGGCATGCACGAGACCGGCTTCAAGGCCGCGCTCACGCGCGTTCTGAACGCCTACGGCATCAAAAACGGCATCATCAAGGAAGGTGACAAGGTCAGCGGCGAGGACTGCCGCGAGGGTCTGACCTGCGTGATCTCCGTCAAGCTCACGAACGCGCAGTTCGAAGGTCAGACGAAGGCAAAGCTCGGCAACAGCGAGATCCGCACGCTGGTCGACGGCATCGTCTCCGACCGGCTGATGCAGTTCCTTGAGGAAAACCCCGTCGTGGCGCGCACGATTTTGGATAAGGCGATGACCGCCAACCGCGCGCGCGAGGCCGCGCGCAAGGCGCGCGAATCCATCCGCCGCAAGAGCGCCCTCGGCGGCGCGGCGATGCCTGACAAGCTGCGCGACTGCAACGAAAATAACCCCGAGCTGACCGAGCTCTACATCGTAGAGGGCGACTCGGCAGGCGGCAGCGCCACGCAAGGACGCGACTCGCGCTTCCAGGCGATTTTGCCGCTGTGGGGTAAGATGCTCAACGTGGAAAAGGTGCGCGCCGACAAAATTTACGGCAACGACAAGCTCCAGCCCGTCATCATCGCGCTCGGCGCGGGACTGGGCGAGGATTTCGACGTCAATAAGCTGCGCTATCACAAGGTCATCATCATGGCGGATGCCGATGTCGACGGCTCGCACATCAGAACGCTGCTGCTGACGTTCTTCTTCCGCTATATGCGCCCGCTCATCGAAAACGGCTATGTTTACGCGGCCGTGCCGCCGCTCTACAAGCTCTCGCGCGGCAAGACGCAGCGCGTTGCCTTCTCGGACGAGGAGCGCGACGCCGTTTCCGCCGAGCTTCGCGGCGACAATCCGAACGCGAAGGTCGACATCTCGCGCTTCAAAGGTCTTGGTGAAATGAACCCGCACGAGCTGTGGGAGACGACCATGGACCCCGAAAAGCGCACGCTCAAGCGCATCACGCTTGAGGACGCGGTGCTCGCGGACGAGACCTTCACCGTGCTCATGGGCGAGAAGGTCGAGCCGCGCAAGGAATTCATCGAACAGAACGCGAAATACGCGGTCAATCTGGACTTTTAAGAGAGGAGGACAAGAAAAATGGCTCACAAAAACGTGGATTACAAACCCGAAGATATTCTCTTCCCCAACCAAAAGATCGTGCAGAGCGAGCTTGTGCACGAAATGCAGTCCTCCTACATCGAATACGCGATGTCGGTCATTGTCGGGCGCGCGCTGCCCGACGTGCGCGACGGCCTGAAGCCGGTCCACCGCCGCATTCTGTACGCCATGTATGAAGACGGTCTCACGAGCGACAAGCCCTTCAAAAAGTCGGCGACCTGCGTCGGCGACGTGCTGGGCCGCTATCATCCGCACGGCGACGCGTCGGTGTACGACGCGCTCGTGCGTCTCGCGCAGGACTTCTCCATGCGCTACATGCTCGTCGACGGTCACGGCAACTTCGGCTCCATCGATGGCGACCCCCCGGCTGCCTACCGATACACCGAGGCCAGAATGTCGAAGATCGCCAATGAAATGCTGCGCGACATCGACAAGGAGACCGTCGACTGGGACCCGAACTTCGACGAGAGCCGCAAAGAGCCCCGCGTGCTGCCCGCGCGCTTCCCGAACCTTCTTGTGAACGGCTCAAGCGGTATCGCCGTCGGCATGGCGACGAATATCCCCCCGCACAACCTCACCGAGGTCATCAACGCCTGCGTCTGCGTGCTCGATAACCCGGAGGCGACGCTTTACGACCTGATGCAGCACATCACCGGCCCCGATTTCCCGACCAAGGGCATCATCATGGGCCGCAGCGGCATCCGCGCGGCGTATGCCACGGGCCGCGGCAAGATCATTCTGCGCGCGCGCACGGAATTTGAAGAATTCGGCCGCGAACGCACGCGCATCATCGTCACCGAGCTTCCCTATCAGGTCAACAAGCGCATGCTCATCAAGAATATGGCCGATCAGGTGAACGACAAGCGGTTGGAGGGCATTTCCGACATCCGCGACGAGACCGACCGCACGGGTATGCGCATCGTCATCGAGGTCAAGCACGACGCGAACCCGCAGGTGGTCTTGAACCGCCTGTTCGCCCAGACGCAGCTTCAGACGAGCTTTGCCATCAATATGCTGGCGCTCGTCGACAACCAGAAGCAGCCGAAGATCCTGTCCCTGCGCCACATCATCGACGAGTATCTTGCCTTCCAGGAAGAGCTTATCACGCGCAGAACGCAGTATGACCTCAAAAAAGCGCGCGAGCGCGAGCACCTGCTGCAAGGCCTTCTCATCGCGCAGGACAACATCGACGAGGTCATCCACATCATCCGCACGAGCTACGACGACGCGAAGGAAAAGCTCATGGAGCGCTTCTCGCTCTCCGACGTGCAGGCGCAGGCCATTCTCGATATGCGCCTGAAGGCCTTGCAGGGCCTCGACCGCGAAAAGCTGCAGAACGAGTACGACGAACTCGAAAAGAAGATCGCCTACTTTGAAGAGCTTCTCTCCAACGAGACGATGCTCAAGGGCGTTTTGAAGGACGAGCTTCTTGAGATCCGCGACAAGTACGGCGATGCGCGCAAGACCGAGATCCAGGAGGTCGAGGACGAGATCGACATCGAAGACCTCATCGAAGAGGAGGAGTGCGTCTTCACGCTCACGCGCAACGGCTATATCAAGCGCACGAGCGCGAGCGAGTACACCGCGCAGAGTAAGGGCGGCATGGGCAAAAAGGGCATCACCACGCGCGAAGAGGACAGCGTGGTGGACGTTTTCACCGCCTCGACCCACGACTATATCCTCTTCTTCACCGATACCGGCAAGGTATACCGCAAGAAGGGCTATCAGATCCCTGAGAGCGGCAAGGCCGCCAAGGGCACGAACATCATCAACATCATTCAGGTGGAGACCGGCGAGCGCGTGCAGGCGATGATCCACTTCCGCGACCTCAGCGCGGAGAATCTCTTCCTCACGATGGTCACGAGAAACGGCACGGTGAAGCGTCTGCCGGTCGAAACGCTCAAGAACCTGCGCAACAACGGCATCCGCGCGCTGAACCTCGACGAGGGCGACGAGCTGGTGAGCGTGCGCGAGACGGACGGCGAGCAGAAGATCCTCATCGCCACGCACGACGGCATGGCGGTCGTTTTTGACGAGAACGACGTGCGCCCGATGGGCCGCACAGCAGTCGGTGTGCGCGGCATCAAGCTGCGCAAGGGCGACTACGTCGTCGGCGCCGCCCGCGCCCAGGAGGGCAAGGAAGTCCTGACCATCACCGAAAAGGGCTACGGCAAGAAGACACCGGTCGAGGAATACCGCATCACGAACCGCGGCGGCCTTGGCATCAAGAACTACATGGTCACCGAGAAGACCGGCGGCATCGTCGGCGTCAAGGTCGTGGACGGCAGCGAGGATCTGCTGCTCGTGACGCGCGCGGGCATTCTCATCCGCACGCCGGTGGAGGCCATCCGCACGACGGGCCGCGCCACGCAGGGCGTGATCGTCATGCGCTTTAAGGAAGAGGGCGACAGCGTGATCTCCATGGCGCTCACCGAGCACGAAGAGAGCGAGGAGTAAGCAACCTTCGCAAAAAAAGCAAAGGGGATATTCTCTCACGCGGGAGAATACCCCCTTTGAAGACAACGGCGGGCAATTTCCCCTCAATGCGCAAAAAAAACACGATGTAACATCAAAGTTGCATGCAAATGCAACCCATGTAAACCCCAGCTTGCTGGAAAGACAAACCTTTCTTCGGTAGAATAGAGCCAAAAAGAGGAGAGCATGGCAATGGCAAATATTTTGCAGTCGCTGGGCGACGCAATGGAGCGCCAGCAGCAGCGCAGGCACGAGAACAACATGGAGGTGCTGCGCGCTATCTATACCCGCCCGGGCATGATCGTGCTCGGCGTGATTTTGCTGGGTGCGGCGCTGGCGTTGATCTGGCCGCAGATCGCGCCGGAGGCTGACAATACGAACAGCATTGTGATCGATATGAGCGACTTTGACTTCGGCGATGAAGAGATGAACCGCACCGTTCAGGAAATGGTGGAAAACGATCGGAAGCAGAAGGAACAGAGCGGACGCTCCGGTGCAATTTTCTTCGGCCTCGGTGCGGCGGTCTGCTTCGTCCGCGCGGCGATGCCGTGGAGAAAGAAGGAGCGGGCAGAAACAATTTCTGACGATTCTGCGTCTAAAGAGGCAGAAGAGATCCCCGTTCCGCCAAAGCCTGTGGAAAACGCCGCGACGCCAAGTGCGGAGACCGGCAGCCGGGAAGAGAGGAAAAAGAACCTCAAGACTCTCTACGAGGCGGGAATCCTGAGCAGAGAAGAATATGATGCACGAAGAAAGAAGCTGTGAGGAGGTCACCATGAGAAGAAATATCCACTATAAGCCCAGCAAGGCCGCAAGCATCTTTGGTGGCATTGTTGGCTGTGCGATGGGCATATTCGGCCTTTTTGCCATTCCGGATATGGGCGCGCTGATCGGCTTTAAGGCCATCTGGTGCCTGATGGCCTTCGGCATGGGCATCTATTATTTCCTGATGGCCGCGGGTGTTGTGAAGTACAATGGCGGCTATGAGATCACCGACGAGACGGAAGACGGCGCAAAGGGCGGCAAGTCTGACGCTGAGGCGCGGCTCGAGGAGTTGCAGACCCTTTACGACCGCCGGCTCATCACGGAAGAGGAGTATCAGCAAAAGCGCAGGAAGATCCTTGACGAGCTATAAGAGAAAGGAGCGCGGACAATGGGAGAAGTTCTGATCCTTATTATCATCGCACTTGTCTGGGGGTTTAAGGCGGTTGTCGCCAACGAGGAAAAAAAGGTCAACGATCGGGAAATCGGCAGCGTTTCGGCGTCGCCCGACGAGTTGATCAAAAAAGCCAAGCGCACGGTTGAAGATCTTGATGCGCTGCGCGGGCAGACGGAAAAAAAGCGCCCGAGCCCGACGGAGATCAAAGCGCTCCACAAGCAGCACCGCGCCGACGAGTGGGAGAGAAACGAGCAGCGCCACGCCGACGAGCGCGCGCACAGCGAAAAGCGCTGGGAGCTTGCGCGCAAAAAGCAGAACGACAGCGGGGAAGTCCACTCCGTCCACATGGACAGCTGCGAGGACCGGCTTGAGAACCTGAAGGTGCTGTACGACGCGGGCATTTTAGACCGCGAGGAATACGCCCAGCGCGTCGCGCGCGTCAAGCAGGCTCACGCACAGAGCAGAGGCTGAGCAGAGAAAAGGAAGCGAACACAATATGTACGACGAACTGACAAAGGTCGACATTGACAAAATGAAGGCGGAGCTTGACCACCGCCGTTTGGAGCTGCGCCCCAAGCTCATCGAGGATGTGCAGACGGCGCGCGCGTTCGGCGATCTGAGCGAGAATTACGAGTACAAGGTCGCCAAGCAGGAGAAAAACCGCAACGAGAGCCGCATCCGCTACTTGGAGCGCATGATCGCCACGGCGAAGGTCATCGAGGTGGAGGAAAGAGAGGGCGCTGTAAGCCTTTTCGACCATGTTGTGCTCTATAATGAAAAGCTGGGGAAAGAGCAGTCCATTCAGCTTGTGACCACGCTGCGCCAGAACGCGCTCAAGGGTCTCATCAGCAAGGAATCGCCCGTGGGCAAGGCGGTGCTGGGGAAAAAGATCGGCGACCGGGTCGAGGTCGTCGTTTCGCCCACCATGAGGTATACGGTCGAAATTCGTGAGATCACGCCGGGCGAGGACGATTCCTCGCTCGAGATCAGTTCTTATTGAGGAAATTCATGAAACAAGTCATTATCTATACCGACGGCGCGTGCTCGGGCAATCCCGGCCCCGGCGGCTGGGGCGCGGTGCTCAAATACGGCGCGCATGAGCGAGAGCTCTCCGGCGGCGAGGCAAGCACGACCAACAACCGCATGGAGCTCACCGCTGTCATCGAGGCGCTGCGGCTCCTCAAAGAGCCGTGCGTTGTCGAGCTTTATTCCGACTCGCGCTATGTGATCGACGCGCTCGAAAAGCGCTGGGTCTACGGCTGGAAGCAGCGCGGCTGGGTGAAGAGCGACAAAAAGCCCGCGCTGAATGTCGATCTCTGGGAGCAGCTCTTGCAGCTCATCGCGCAGCATGAGCTGCACTACCACTGGGTCAAAGGCCACGCGGAGAACGAATACAACAACCGCTGCGATGAGATGGCAGTGGCGGAATGGCACAAATTCAAGTGAACAGCCGCGTGGCCATACGCCGGAAATCCGGCGGCGCGAGCGGCGGATTCACTTCGCCGCCGCAAGACATGAAATAAAACAGGGCTCCCGCGCGGGGAAGCCGCGTGGGAAAACACGCGGAGAACGAATACAACAACCGCTGCGATGAGATGGCGGTGGCGGAATGGCATAAGTTTAAGTGAAGCATCGCAGATTTTGACGCCCGCGGGCGGCAAACCAAATGCAAAGTTTTTTTGCCGCGACCTGCGCGTGGCAAAAAACTCTTTGCGCGGAGCGAGTGTCGAGCCGAAGGCGAGGCACAGAGCGGAGTGAGAACCCTCTCAAAAAGATGGCGAAGCCATCTTTTTGAAGTAATTTTAAGGAGCATACGATATGAGTGAATTTGACGCAAAGCAGCAGCTTGCAGGTCTTCTCGACTGGATGCGCGCGCAGATGAAGGCCTGCGGCGGCAAGACCGCCGTCATCGGCATTTCCGGCGGCAAGGACAGCTCCGTCGTCGCGGCGCTGAGCGTCGCGGCCTACGGGCGCGAGAACGTCGTCGGCGTGCTGATGCCAGACGGCGTGCAGCCGGACATCGACTATTCCAACGGCCTTGTTGACGTGCTGAACATCCGCCACTACACGTTCAATATTCACGGCGGCACGAGCGGCATTCTCGACGAGATGGCGCGCGTGGGCATCGACGCGAGCCGTCAGACAAAGGTGAACCTGCCGTCCCGCATCCGCATGGCGACGCTGTACGCCATCGCGCAGAGCGAGGATCACGGCATCGTGCTCAATACCTCGAACCTCTCCGAGGACTGGGTGGGCTACTGCACGATCTACGGCGACAGCGCGGGCGCTTTCTCGCCGCTGGGCATGTACACGACCGAGGAGGTCATCGCGCTGGGCGCGGAACTGGGCCTTCCCGAGCGCTTCCTCATCAAGCCACCGTCCGACGGCCTGACGGGCAAGACTGACGAGGACAACCTCGGCTTTACCTATCATGCGGTGAACGAATATGTCCGCCGCGGCGTGGTCGACCCTGCCATCAAGGAGCAGATCGACCGCAAGCACAAAATTTCGCGCTTCAAGTTCCAGACGCTGCCGGTCTATCAGAACGGCCTGCCCATCGTTCTTCCCGAGGAAACGGATTACTACAATCCCAATAAGAAATGAGAAAAAACAAAAAGCCCCCGCCGCAAGGCGAGGGCTTTTTGCTGTGTTGTGTGTGTATTTTTAGGAGGGAGAAAATCACATCGGGGATCGTTCCCCTTTGCAAGTATTAAGATAACAGTCAATCTTGGCTAAAGTTTGAATCGCTTGTAAACAAATTATGAATAGCGGAAAACTTTTGCACGCGTTATCCCATCAGCGTGCAAAGCTCGGAAAAGGAGAGCGGCTGGAGGGCAAGGTCGATGCCGTAGCCGATGATGCGCGCAAGCTCGCGGATCTGCGCGTCGATGTCGCGCGTGGTGACCATGACGGTCTCGTGTCCGCGCAGTGCGGCGGGGTCAACGTCTGATTTTCCGGCTTCTTCGAGCACATCGAGCGTAAGCGTCGCCGCGTCGACCACCGTGGGAACGCCGATCGCATAGACCGGCACGCCCAGCGTATCGCGGCTGAGCGGGCAGCGGTGGTTGCCCACGCCGCTGCCCGGCACGATGCCTGTATCAGAGAGCTGAACGCTCGTGCAGAGGCGCGCAAGGGAACGGGAGGCGAGCGCGTCGATCGCAATGACCGCGTCGGGCTGCACCGCGCGTACCGCGCCGCGCAGGGTTTCCATCGCCTCGATGCCGGTCTGGCCGAGCACGCCGGGCGTGAGCACGCTGACCGGGCAGAGCGAGGAAAAACCGTCCTCCTGCCGCAAGTGGCGCGTGACGAGCACATGCTCCGCGCTCTTCGGCCCGATGGCGTCCGGCGTCATGCCCGCGTTGCCAAGCCCCGCGACGAGCACACTGCGCGTATGCTCGCCGAGCAGCAGCCTGAGTTCCGCCGCGACGGCGCGCGAGGCGCGCGCAAGCAGCTCTCCGCTGTTTTTTTGCAGCGCCGAGAGGTCAAGCGTGATATACCGCCCGCAGGGCTTGCCGAGCCGCTGGGCGGCGCCTTCCGTTTCAATGTGCACGCTCGTCACGCTGCACCCGCGGCGAAAGACCGTCCGGCACTCCGCGCCGGGGATCGCCGCGCCGCTCTGCGCGCAGAGCAGCTCGTGCGCCTCCATGGCAAGGTCAGTGCGATACTGGAGCATGTTGTCACCTTCCTTTTACTAAATCTTGTTTGCAAGGCCTATTTTATCCACAAAGTTTTGTGTCATACAAAAAAATCAAAAAATTGCGAAAAAATGCTTGCAATTTCTTGCATTCTTTGCTAAAATACCATTCTGCACGGTGGATTTTCTGTCTGCCGGAGCGAATTCCAACCGGAGGAGGTGTTTGGTTTGCCGAATATCAAGTCTGCCAAGAAGCGCGTTCTCGTGTCTGGCACCCGTAACGAGCGCAATAAGGCCGACAAGTCCGCACTGAAGACCGCACTCAAGAAGTTCGAGGCGGCTGCCGCTGAAGGCAATCGCACCGAGGCCGAGAGCGCTTACAAGGTCGCAGTGAAGTCTGTCGACAAGGCTGCTGCAAAGGGTATTCTTCACAAGAATAACGCCGCGCACAAGAAGAGCGCGATGACCCTGAAGCTCAACCACATTGGCTAATCGAGCAAAAATGAGAGCCGTCCATTGGACGGCTCTTTTTTTGTGCCCTCAAAAATGGGAAGGCAGCACCTGCTGGCGCTGCACGGACAAGGGAGGGATATCTCTTTTCAAAAAGAGATATCCCTCCCTTAGACCCACCCAGAGAAAATTTACATTGCGAGCTTGCAGCTTGAAGGGCTGCACGCGCTGCGCAGTGTAAGTGCGGTGTACGTGGCTGCGCCACGAGCCTTCTGCAAAACGTTACCGCTCGCAACCGCGCGCACTCCGTAGCGCGCGTGTGACGGTAGTCTGGCGGCAGACTGCGGTGCTTGGCTTCTGAAAAAGCGACCACGTTAGCGGTCGTTTTCTTCTATGGGAATTTCGCCATGCTCCTGTTCGAAAGCTGCGATGCGGCGCTTGATCATCTGCTCCAGCTCACGGTTTTTGGTGCGACCCTCGTATTCGGCGATATATCCAAGCTTCTCCAGCAATACCGGATCGGTGCGCAAGGTGTAACGACTTTTTGAATCCATTTGCCAACCTCCGTGACGAAGTGTTGACAAAAGTTTAGCGTCAAATTATACTGAAAAGAAAAAGTGACGCAACAATGACGCATAAAAGGAGAAAATAAAATGACAACATATCGAAACCTTTATCACGGCATGGTGCGCAGTATGAGCGAGGCTATTGACCTTTATGATGCGGGGAAAGGTATTCTTGCCAGGGAAGTTATGCAAAAAGCCTTGTTAGACGCAGAAGAGCAGGTTATCGCATACGACATCATTCCCGATGAACCAATCAGTAGTGGCAATTCAGCGGAAAATTAAAATAGCAGCAAAGATGCACGTCAGAAATGCGGGGAGGATAATCCAAAAAGGAGGGGCGAGGCCCCTCCCTTTTGGTCGTTAGGGGTGCAGGGGCGAAGTCGAAACGCCCCTGCCGTTCTCTTGGGGGATAAAAAGGGGGCGTTCTCTCACGTGAGAGAACTCCCCCTTTTATTGGCATAAGTAAAATTTACAGATACTTCTGCATGCCGTCGGTGGCGAGAGCGGGGTCGCCGGAGACGGAGATGGTGAACTTGACGCCGGTGGCGTTGCTGAAGCGATCCAGCTCGTTCAGGAAATCGTCGGCCGCCTGGTTGCACTCGCCGCCGGTGATCTTGAAGAGGTTGTCGATGAAGATATGGGTAATATCGTAATTGCCCGCGTACAGGCCGAACAGGAAGCCGCGCAGGGCCTCGTAGTTGGACAGGTCGTACTCGTAGGCAGAGATCAGACGAACGTGATAGTGCAGGTCAAAGGTCATGGTAGACTTTGCTTCAACGCAGACGACGCTGCCGTTATCCTCCTGCGCAGTGGTATTGATCATTTCGATCAGCTTCTTGGTCTTACCGGTGCCCTTTTCACCCATGATGAGTCTGACCATAGAAATCACTCCTTTCAATAGATCCCCGCCTCTTTTGCGGGGGATGGTCTTTCTGATGGCATCAGCATAGCATAAATGAAACAAATTTGCAATGCTGAATGGAAAGTTTCAGGTTTATTCAAAAAATTCAGCGCAGGCGCGCTCTCAGCTCCTCGCCCATTTCCTCGTATCCGGGCTTGCCGAGCAGCGCGAACATGTTCTTTTTATACGCCTCCACGCCCGGCTGGTCGAAGGGGTTCACGCCGAGCAGGTATCCGCTCAGGCCGCAGGCGTATTCAAAGAAGTAAATGAGCTGACCCATGGTGCGCGCGTTGTTTTCGCCGAGGTTGAGAATGATGTTCGGCACGCCGCCCTCGACATGGGCAAGGAGCGTTCCGTCCATCGCCTGACGGTTGATGAAGTCCATCGTCTTGCCGGCGAGGAAGTTGAGCCCGTCACCGTTCGCCTCGTCAAAGGGGACGATCATCTGGTGTTCCGCGGGCGCAAAGCGCACGACGGTCTCCATCAGCATGCGCTCGCCCTGCTGGATGTACTGACCCATGGAGTGCAGGTCTGCGGTAAAGTCGACGCTTGCGGGGAAGAGACCCTTTTCCTCCTTGCCTTCGCTCTCGCCGTAGAGCTGCTTCCACCACTCTGCCATAAAGCGGAACGCGGGCTCGAAGCAGGCGAGCAGCTCCACCTTCTTGCCATGACGGTAAAGCTCGTGGCGCATGGCGGCGTACTGCCAGGCGGGGTTGCTGTAATCGCTGCGCGCGCAGAGCGCCATCATCTCCTGCGCGCCGCCCATGAGCTCAGCAAGGTCAACGCCGGCAACGGCGATGGGAAGGAGACCCACGGCCGTGAGCACGCTGTAGCGCCCGCCGATGTTGTCGGGCACGACGAAGGTTTCATATCCTTCCTGATCGGCAAGGCTCTTCAAAGCGCCCTTGTGCGCGTCGGTCGTGGCGTAGATGCGCTTCGCCGCGCCTTCCTTGCCGTATTTCTGCTCGAGCTTTTCGCGGAAGAAGCGGAAGGCAACGGCCGGCTCGGTCGTCGTGCCGGACTTGGAGATGACGTTGACGGAAAAATCATCGTCGCCGATGAGCTCCATCACCTCGGCAAGCGCGTCGGAAGAGAGGCCGTTGCCGATGAAGTAGATGTTCGGCGTGGACTTTTTCTTCAGGTTGTAGTTCGGCGAGCAAAGGCACTCGATCACGCCGCGCGCGCCGAGATAGCTGCCGCCGATGCCGATGATGACGAGCGCCTTGGAATCAGCCTGAATGGTCTTGGCCGCGGCAAGAATGCGGTCATACTCTTCGCGGTCGTAGTCGCGCGGCAGCTTGACCCAACCGATGAAGTCAGAGCCCTTTCCGCCGCCCTGCTGCAACCAGTTTGCCGCGCGCTCCAGACGCGGGCGCAGCGCCGCTTGATAGGGAAGGGGAAGAAACGAAGCGGCATGGGAGATATCAATAGACAGCATAAAAAAGGCCTCCTGCGATCAATATTGTTGCTTGCATTGTAGCACAAGGGGGAAGAAAGAACAAGCGCAAAGCGCCGAAAAAGCGCGCGGCTTTCCGCCGCTCAGGCGTAGTAGCCAACGAGCAGGTCGACGACCGCGCCGTAGCTCTGCGTGCCGAGGGTGTCTCCGTAGGATCGGATCATTTTGTCGTTGAGCGACTGGGTGAAGCGCGCGGTCAGCCCGCGGTAGTGCGACCAGTAGGCGCTGTTGCAGCGGAGATCGGCAAGGACCTCGGCGGGAAGGCTGTCGCGCACCTCCTGCCACGCCTCGCGGTCGGCGCGGTAGAGGGCGTTGGAGAGGTGAATGTAGCCGAGCAGCCAGCCGGCGTAATGATAATTTGCGTCGTCGCAGCGCGTGCAGGCGAGAACGGCGAGAAAGTTGCACTGCTGCTCGGAGGCGATGCCGCGCTGATGGGCAAGCTCGTGCGCACAGGTCGAGGCGAGCAGCATCGCGGGGGAATCCATGTTGACGTTCGACTCGCCCGTAAACGGGAAATAGAAGCCCGTGAAGTTCATCGCGCTCATGATCTTCGAGCAGAAGATGCCCTTGGGCGCATGATCGGGCAGGTCGAGAAAGGGAAACTCGTCATACAGGCAGTCGTAGACCGTATCAGCGTAGGCAAGGATCTCCTGCCGGTCGGCGGCGAAGAGGCCGTTTTCGTCGCGCGCGACCTGCCCTGAGGCAAGCGAGAGGCGGTTTGCAAAATAGCGCGTGACGTGCAGCAGATCCTCGTAGGCGACAGGCGCGGGCGAAAGACCGCTTTTGTCGCAGAAATCGTCCGCGTAGTAGTTTGCGCCCCAGAGCAGCGAAAACGCGGCGCAGACCGTGAGGAATACGTCGAGCACAAAGAGCGCGCAGCGATACGCGGCGCGCCCTTTTTTGCGCGATCTGACCAGATAGCGCACCATCAGCACGAGCAGTACGGCCGCCGTGACCGCCGCGAGCACATACAGAAGCTCCGCGACCGAGAACGGCAGCGCCGCGCACGCACGGCCGAAGAGCTGCTCAAGGGGCAGCGTGACGCCGTAGACCAGCGCGTTCATCGCCGCGCGGCTTTCGCGCAGGAGGGAAAAAAGCACAAGGACTGCGCCGCAGGCAAAAAGCCAGCGGTGCAGTCCCTTATTTTCGCGGTAAAATGCTTTCATGCGGGAATCAGTCCTTTTTTTCGTCAGCGGGCGGGATCGGCGCGGGATCGAAGAGCGCATCGTCCGTCACGCCCTTTTTCGTGAGGCTGCGGTCGGTGAACCAATGCACGAGCGAATTGATGCAGGCAAAGATGGGCACGCCCAGGAACATGCCGAGCACGCCGCCGAAGCCGCCGCCGACCACGATGGCCACGATGACCCAGAAGCTCGAAATGCCGGTGGATTTGCCGAGGATCTTGGGGCCCAAGATGTTACCGTCAAACTGCTGGAGCGCGATGATGAAGAGGATAAAGTACAGGCACTGGCGCGGGCTGACGAGCAGGATGAGGAAGGCGCTCGGAACGGCGCCGAGGAAGGGGCCGAAGATGGGGATAATGTTCGTCACGCCAACAAAGACCGAAATGATGGGCGTATAGGGGAACTTGAGCAGCGAGCAGCAGAAGAAGCAGATGATGCCGATGATGAGCGAATCGAGCAGCTTTCCGCGCACAAAGCCGCTGAAAATGCGGTCGGCCTCCGCCACGGCGCGCAGCGTGCGGCGGTAGGGCACTTCGGGAAGGAGGGCGTACAGCAGCTTTTTCGACTGCTTGGCAAAGCTTTCCTTGCGCGCGAGCAGATACACCGAGATCATCATGCCGATGAGCAAATTCTTGAGGAAGATGATGACGCTCCAGATGCCGCCCGTCACGGCGACGATGGCGACCTGCGCCTGCGGAATGACGGTATCCGTGATCCACTTGACAAGCTTGTCATAGTAGCCGTTGAGCGCGGAGAGTACCTGGTCGGAAAGCACCTCGTCGGAGAAGAGATCCTCGTTTTCCATCAGCGCCGTGACCCAGTTGTATACGGTTTTATAGTAGGTCTCAAAGTTGGCGGCAAGGGTCTTTACGCTGTCGACCAGCTCGGGAATGAGGATACTGAACATCAGGTAGATGAGGGCAATGACGCAGATCCACGTGACGAGGATGCTCAGCCCCCGGACGAGCGAGGACTTGACCTTCGGCAGCCCCTTTTGGATATATCGGTCGAAAAAGTCGACGATGGGGGCGAGAAGGTATGCGAACACAAGGCCGTAGATGACCGGCGAGAGCACTTGCATCAGCTTGTCGAAAAAGTCCAGCAGCACGCGGGACTGGAAAAACGTGTCGTAAAACATCAGCACCGCGCAGGCCGAGACGATCAGCGTTACGCCGAGGTGAAGATAGGTTTTGTTCTGCTTCATGGGCTCCCCCTTTTTTTGGGCAAAAGGCGTTAAGTGACTGCTAAAAAGATACCAAAAACAGCTTACTATTTTTTGCCGGGAATTGCAACCGCTCATTTCGTGTGTTATGATAATCTTTACTCTCTGTTAATGAAGATGAACAGAACTTGACTTTTTTGGCAGAGGGTGATTTTGACCGACAGGGCGCAGGGTGCTTTGCCGGTCTGATGCTGTGAAGAGCAAACGAGGAGGCACCCATGGACGACAAAAAGCTGCTCTTTATCGTCAATCCCCGCGCGGGAAAGACCAAATCCGTTGCGCCGCTGTTTGAAGCGGCCGCCATCTATTCCGCGGCGGGCTATCTCATCTCCGTGCATAAGACCACGTACCCCGGCGAGGCAACGGAGCTTGCCGAGTCGCTGGGCGCGGCATACGACCTTGTTGTCTGCCACGGCGGCGACGGTACGCTGAACGAAACGGTGAACGGTGTGATGCGCATTCCGCCGCAGTATCGCCCGATGCTGAGCTATCTGCCCGGCGGCAGCACGAACGACTTTGCCGCAAGCCTGAATATTTCCGCAAGCCCCGCCGAGGCGGCCACCTCCGCCATGCGCATGCAGCCGCGATCGCTGGACGTGGGAAAGTTCGGCGAGCGGAACTTCATCTATGTTGCCTCGTTCGGCGCGTTTACAAAGACGACCTACACCGTGCCGCAGGACATCAAAAATATGTTCGGACACTTTGCGTATCTGCTCGAGGGCGTGAAGAATCTCGACACGCTCTGCCCCTACCGCATGAAGATCACGGCGGACGGGGAGGTGTTCGACGGGGAATACCTGTTCGGTGCGATCAGCAATTCAACGTCGATCGCGGGACTGATGAAGCTCTCGCCCGACGAGGTGTCGTTTGACGACGGAAAGTTCGAGATGCTGCTCGTGCCCGTGCCGCGGACGCCCGCTGCGATGCAGGCGCTCATTCTTGCGCTTGTCAACAAGAATTATTACGACTCCGAGGGGCTGATCTTCCGCCATGTCAGGCATGTCACGGCGGAAACGGCCGAGGACATTCCCTGGACGCTCGACGGCGAATATGACCCCGGCGCGCCGGTCGTTGAGATCGGGATCGAGGAAAACGGAGTCACGATGCTCTTATAACTAACGGCAAAAGAGAGACCGGTTTTTTACCGGCCTCTCCTTTTTTATCAATTTGCAGCCCGTAAGCGCTTTTTGGCACGCGCGTTGCGGCGATTTTTGACTTGAATTTTGCTGCCGCCCGCCGGAAACAAAGGGAGAAAAGGCACACACTGCAAAAAAATGACGAATCTGCAAAAATTTTTCTCGACTGTTGGGCAAGAGTGTATTACAATAGGGGAAAAATTACACCGGTGAAAGTCATTTGACCGCCGGTGGAAGCAAAAAGAGGGAATGCAACATGAAGATCGGTTTTATCGGCACAGGCAATATGGGCGGCGCACTGGCGAGCGCCGCCGCGAAAAGCGGCGAGGCGCAGGTGCTGCTTGCCAACCGCACCAAGGCAAAGGCAGAGGCGCTTGCCGCGCGCATCGGTGCGGCGGTGAGCGGCAACGAGAGGATCGCAGAAGAGGCAGACCACATTTTCCTCGGCGTGAAGCCGCAGATGATGGCGGACATGCTTACGGGCATCGCCCCCGCGCTCAAAGAGCGCGGCAGCGCCCCCGTGCTCGTGAGCATGGCGGCGGGGGTGACCATTGCGCGCATTCGGGAGCTTGCCGGCGGGGACTATCCGGTGATCCGCATCATGCCGAATATGCCTGCCGCCGTGGGCGAGGGCGTGATCTTCTACGCATGCAGCGAAAACTGCGAAAAGGCACAGCTCGAGGCATTCCTCCGCTATATGCAGCCCGCGGGCAGGCTCTTCCCGCTCGAAGAGAAATTGCAGGACGCAGGCTCTGCGGTGGCGGGCTGCGGCCCGGCCTTTGCCGCCATGTTTCTCGAGGCGATGGCCGACGGCGGCGTGGCGTGCGGACTGCCGCGCGCAGCGGCGGTGCAGTATGCCGCGCAGATGATGCTCGGCACGGCGAAGATGGTGCTTGAAACGAACGAGCACCCCGGCAGTCTCAAAGACCGTGTCTGTTCTCCCGGCGGCTCGACCATTCAGGGGGTGCGCACCCTGGAGGAGGGCGGCATGCGAGGCGTCGTGTTCGACGCGGTGATCGCCGCGTATGAGAAAACTCTCGATCTGAAAAAAGCGAGCGAATAAAAACGAAAGGCCGCTTTGTCCGCTGTGCGGCGGAGCGCTTGCCGTTTTTTGACAATACCAATCCATAGAAAGCGAGGATCAAAGCACATTATGAAGTATCTGATCATTGTAGGCGACGGCATGGCTGATGAGCGCATGCCGCAGCTGGGCGGCAAGTCTCCGCTGGAGGTTGCCGATATTCCTACCATCAACCGTCTGGCGCGGCAGGGCGTCGTCGGTCACGCGCAGAACTGCCCGCCGGGCTTCTCCGTCGGCAGCGACATTGCGCATCTGTCGATCCTTGGCTGTGACCCGAGCAAGCATTTCCACGGCCGCGGCCCGATGGAGGCCGCTGCCCTCGGCTTTGCGGTCGAGCCGACTGACGCGGTGTTCCGCTGCAACCTGCTGACGATGGAGGACGGCGACGGGCCGCTGGACGAAAAGGGCTTTGTGTCCTTCAATGCCGGCTGCATCGAGGGCGAGGACGCGCTCGAGGTCGTGCGCACGCTCAAGGCAGACCCCGACTTTGCCGCCGCGCTCAAAAAGTACGACATGGAGCTGCGCGAAACGCCGACGTTCCGCCAGATCCTGATCCACCATCACGGCGACTTTGAGGGCCTGTACTTTGAGACCAACTGGGAGGGCGTCAAGGGCCCGTGCAAGCAGGTGTTCCCCCGCGGCAACGAGGCAAAGGCCGAGCCGTATCTCACGCTGATGCGCCTTGCCAACAAGGCGCTCGAGCACGCACCTGTCAACGAGCGCCGCAGAAAAGAGGGCAAGCTCCCCGCCAACGGCATCTGGCTCTGGGCGGAGGGCAAGGCGGCAAAGCTGCCGAGCCTTCAGGAGCGCTACGGAAAGAGCGGCGCGGTCGTTGCGGCGGTGCCCGTGGTCAAGGGGCTCGGCGCGATGTGCGGCCTTGACATGGTCGATGTTGAGGGCGCGAACGGTGAGATCGACACCAACATCGAGGGCAAGGTCGAAGCCGCGTGGGAGATGGTCAACTCCCACGATTTCGTGCTCGTGCATCTGGAAGCGCCAGACGAGTGCGCGCACGCGGGCGATCTCAAGAATAAGATCCAGGCCATCGAATGGCTCGACAGCCGCCTCATCACGCCGCTGCTCGGGAAGATGGACAAGGCGAAGATGGAATATCGCCTTCTCATCATCAGCGACCACAGAACGTTCGTGCGCACGAAGCAGCACGAGGGATCGCCGGTCCCGTTTATTCTGTATGACAGCCGCGTGGATACGAAGCGCGGTGTGACCTACACCGAAGAAAACGGCATGAACGGCCCCGATGTCCCGCACGGCGACAAGCTGCTCGACATTCTTTTTGAAAATATTCCACTTTTATAAGGGCAAAGGGGCGGAGATTCCGCCCCTTTGTCGATTGACAGCCCTTTTTTGCCGCCTTACAATGAGACGGTATCATGCAAAGAAGGGAAATACGATGAAATACGTCAAACAATTTGCCATGATCCTGCTGGTTTCCTTTGCAGGAGAGCTGCTCAATTATCTTCTGCCGCTGCCTGTGCCGGCGAGCATCTACGGCCTTGTGCTGATGCTTGTCTGCCTGCTGACGGGGATCATCAAGCTTGACGCCGTGCGCGACACGGCCTGCTTTCTCATCGAGATCATGCCCCTGATGTTCATTCCCGCTGCCGTGGGGCTGATGGCCTCGTGGAGCGTCATCAAAGAGAATCTCCTTGCCTATCTCGTCATCGCCGTGGTGACGACGGTTGCCGTGATGGCAGTGTCCGGCCTTGTGACGCAGGGAGTGCTGAAAAGAAACGAAAAAGGGGAGGGCAGGAAATGACATTTTTTGAACAGTCCGTCTTTTTCGGCGTTTCGGTGAGCCTTGTTTCCTACGGCCTCGGCGTGCTGCTGCAAAAAAAGTGCAGGCTTGCGCTCTGCAACCCGCTTCTTATCTCCGTCGCCGTGACCATCGCGCTGCTTGTGACCGCGCGCATCGACTATGACGTATATTACGAGGGCGCAAAGTACCTCAGCTATCTTTTGACACCCGCGACCGTCTGCCTTGCCGTGCCGCTCTATGAAAAGCTCGCCCTCCTCCGGCAGAACTACAAGGCCATTTTTGCCGGTATTTTTGCAGGTGTCGTCACCACGCTGTGCAGCGTGCTTGTGATGAGCAGACTCTTTCACCTTTCACACGAGGAATATGTGACGTTGCTCCCCAAGTCCATCACCACGGCCATCGGCATGGGCGTTTCGGAAGAGCTCGGCGGCTATGTGACCTTGACGGTCGCCATGATCATCATCACGGGCATTTTCGGCAATGTGACCGCCGTGGCGGTGTGCAGGCTCTTTCATATCACCGACCCCATTGCGAAGGGCGTCAGCATCGGCTCGGCCGCGCACGCGCTGGGTACGGCCAAAGCCATCGAGCTTGGCGAGGTCGAGGGCGCAATGAGCGGCCTGTCGATCGTTGTGGCGGGATTGCTTACGGTCGCCGGCGCGTCGGTGTTCGCAAACTTCATGTGAGGGCAGGGGGCGGCGCTGTGAAATGTCCCACGGATAGAGAAACCGGCGCTTTTGCGCCGTACAAGCATTTTGCGCCAGCAAAATCTTGGCGGAGGGCGAATTCACTTCGCCCGAGCATTTTGAATTACCCTTGGGTTGAGCCGCCTGCGGCGCGTGAAACCAATCACCGCGCCAAGTGGCGCGAGACAAGTGAAATGTCCCACGGATAGAGAAACCGGCGCTTTTGCGCCGTGCAAGCATTTTGCGACGCAAAATCTTGGCGGAGGGCGAATTCACTTCGCCCGAGTATTTGAATTACCCTTGGGTTGAGCCGCCTGCGGCGGCGAAACCAAAAAAGAAGAGACAACCAACGGTTGTCTCTTCTTTTTTGGTGGACCTGAAGGGATTCGAACCCACGACCTTACGGATGCGAACCGTACGCTCTCCCAACTGAGCTACAGGCCCAAAAAGATACTGAAATATCTCAGC